>Ga0209694_1000056_pt1 | contig 211006 bp, 205 predicted proteins | sample GluameincwithD2O_FD_187499 | JGI IMG/M metagenome (GOLD analysis project Ga0209694, IMG submission 187499) | Mouse cecum microbial communities from Vienna, Austria - Glucosamine amended microcosms incubated with D2O (SPAdes) (version 2) | ecosystem: Host-associated > Mammals > Digestive system...
TTCACCGTCGACGACGCCACCGTGGTCGCCACCGTCGTCAACCTGTCCGGCCCCCAGATGCCCGTCACCGGTATGGCCGGCATCGCTGGCGGCATCCTGGCCGGCGGCGTGCTCATCGCCGTGTCCGGCGTCAAGCTCGCCCGCGCCAAGAAGGACTCCGAGTAGGGAAGTGCCGGTAGGGGGCCGGGACAGCCCGGCCCCCTTCGGCCCACCAAGGGGAGGGCCGGAAACCCGCAGGAGACGAGATAGAACCGCAGGAGACGAGATAGAGGAGAGGGATCTCGAGATGTCACGCCGTACCCGCTGCGCGGACCCCAAGCGCACCATCCTGTCCATCGCCATGGCCGCCACCCTGGCCGCCCAGCCGACCCTGGCCGTCGCCGGGACCGCCGTCGAGACCCAGGGCCCCTCCGCCGACGTAGCGGCGGACGTCCTGACCGTGGGCGTCGAGGACGACGCCGTCGCGGGGCCGCAGGAGGCGGCCCCGGAGGACCCGACGGAAGGCGACGGCGGCCCCGCCGCCGAGGAGCCCGCGGACGAGCCGTCAGGGCAGGAGCCGACAGCGGACGCGCCGACAGGGGAGGGGCCGGCAGCGGAGGAGCCCGCGACGGACGGCGGCTCCGACGCCGGAGCCGAGGTATCCCCGGAGCCCGCCCCGGCCCCCGTCCCGACCCAGGGCCCGGCGGAGTCCGCCCAGGAGGCCACCCCGACCCTCCGGCGCGCCCTCGCCAAGGAGGACCTCCCCGCGCCGACCTTCCAGGTGTCCCTCGCCGAGGGCTTCGACGCCGACCACGTCGAGGTGGACCGCGACGCCATGACGGCCGTCATCGACCTCACCGTCACCAACGCCAGCGTCGCCGCCGACGGGACGCGGCTCTGGGCCTGCCTGTTCATCGACGGCCTGGGGAGCCCCTACTTCACGCCCGGGGCCACCCGCACCGTGTCCTGGCCCGTCAAGGTCACCTCCATCGCGTCCGACGGCACCCTGACCTGGGAGCTGCCCTACCGCGGCTACACCTCCACCGACGACGTCGCCGGCGCCCTCACGCCGGCCTCCATCACGAGCGACATGGTGGCGCCCGTGAGGTGCGAGGTGCCGAGGGGGGAGTGGAGGGCCCGCCTCGACCCGGAGTCCTACGCCTACGGCGCCCAGCGCGACGACGAGGGCCGCTGGCTCCTGCCGATCGCCATAGCGGTCTCCAACGGACCGGTCGCCTCCGCCGACACCCTCCGGGTCTCCGGCGAGAGGGTCGCCACCGAGGACCACGGCCCCCTCGCCGCCGGCGAGCGCCGCTACATCTCGGCCGCCTACTACCCGACCGAGGAGGAGTGGGCGGACGACCACGTCGACGTCTCCGTGGAGGTGACCCTCCACGGGGAGACCCACACCCTCCGACTCCAGTCCCACCTTCCCGACCGCTACTACAAGGCCGACGACGAGACGTGCCCCGTGGGCCTCGAGCTCGTGTCGGCCTCGGTGCCCAAGGGGGCGTCGGAGGGCGACGTGGCGACGTTCCGCGTCTCCGTCACCAACCGCACCAGATCCGCCTTGCGGGGACCGGTGAGGATCGGCCTCAACGGCCCCACCGTGGAGATCGGGGACGACCTCGCCCCCGGCGAGACCCGCCTGGTCGACGTCCCCTATACCGTGCTCTCCTGGGACGTCACCACCGGTAGGATCTCGCGCGACCTGGTGGCGTACGTGCAGAAGAACGCCGTCCATGCACCGGTCGACGTCGAGATCCCGCAGCCGGATCCATCCCTCGGGCTGACCGTCTCCCAGGACGGCGAGGCCCGCCTCTCCGACGACGGCGTCTGGACGGTGCCCGTGGCGGTCGAGGTGGCCTCCGTCGGCGGCGCGTCCGGCCCCGTCACGGTCGATGTTGCCGGCACCGCCCACACCGTGGGACTCGACGCCGGCGCAACCCGCACCGTCGCGGTGGACGTCCCCCTGACCGTCGACGACATCGTGGCCGGCGCCATCGACGTGGACGCCTCGGCCTCGTGGGGCGGCGGGCCCTCCGTCTCCGCCTCCTGCCGCGCCACCGTCTCCGACGGGTGCCGGGAGACCGCCCTCGCGCCGGGGGCGTCGCTCTCCCTGGCCGACGGGGCCGACCCCTCCGCCCTCCCCGTGGCCGACGACGGCACCGTGACGGTCCCCGTGGCCGTGAGAAACGTCGGTGCCGCGCCCCTCTCCATCGAGGTCCGCGGCCGGACACTCTCCCTCGACCCCGGCGCCGAGGGCGTCGTCCCCGTCGTCCTTCCCCCCTCGGCTGTCGACCCCTCCACCGGGAGGCTGAGCTTCTCGGTGCCCTACTCCCTCGAGGGGCCCTTGGGCACCGTCGCCCGCATGCTCTCCCACGAGGACCTCGGCGACCTGTTCGCCGAGGTCCCGGAGGGCCCGTCCGACGGCGAGACCGGTGGCCCGGGTGACGGTGACGCCGAGGGTCCCGGCGACCTGCCCGGCGACGACGGCCCCGACACCCCCGGCGACGACCCTGACGCGGACCCCGGTGACGGCACCCCCTCCGGCCCCGATGGCACCGGTGACGGCCGGGGCGTGACCGGTGCCGCCGCCGTCCCTGCCGACGGCTCCGGCCAGGGTGCGGCCACGGTCGCCGCGCCGCGTCCCGACGGTGCCCGCACGGGGTCCGTCCCGGCCCTCGGCGCCCCCGTCGGCGCCGCCGCGGGCCTCCTGGCCGCCGGCCTCGCGAGCCTCGCCCCGCTCGTCCGCTCCCTCACGGGGCGCCGCGTCCGCTAGGCCCCGGACGTCCCCCGCGGGCGGCCCCGGTACATCCGGGGCCGCCTCCCTGAGGGACCCGGCCCCTCCCATGGTCTCGGGACGGGGTCGGGCCTTTCAGGGAGGCGAGGGCCCGTGCAGAATCCAGGAGGATCCCATGTCTAAATGGCCGACACCCGCCAAGCTTCTGACGACCCTGCTCCTCGCGGCGGCGGTCGCCGTCACCCCCGTCCCCCTCGGGCTCCCCAGGGCCGCCGCCGAGGGTTACCCGTCCTCGGGCAACGTCGAGCTGAGGGCCTTGAGGGTCACCAACGACGTCGTGACCCCCGAGGGGGAGAGCGACCTCAGGGCCCCGCGGGTGGGGGACAGGGCCCTATGCACCCTGACCGTAGCCAACACCCACCCGAACCCCCTCAACAGGAACCAGGCGGACACGGGCGTCAGCGCCATCCTGGGGTCGCTCGGCCTCGACGACGGCGAGGGGTGGGGGACCCTGAGGTTCCTCGACAACGGGCGCCAGACCTCCGCGTCGGGCACCACCAGATCGCTCAACTGGAACTCCGGCCTCCTCTACACCTACACCACCGACGCCGTCGAGGTGCGCCTCACCGTCACCCAGGAGATGCTCGACTCCGCCACCGTCGGCGGCGGGTCCCTCCCCGTCTCCATGCTCCGATCGCCCGAGCTCCGGGTCTCCTTCCGCTCCATCGCCGGGGTCGCCCCCTCCGAGGGGGAGGCATGGCCGGACGTGCTCCCGATCTTCGAGGCGGGCCAGGAGGTGCCGGTGGAGCTGGAGGTCGAGGTCACCGGCAACGTCGCCCTCACGGACGCGGGCTACTTCGTCTCCGGCACCTGGCCCGACACCGTCTACCCCGACGGGTCCGACCAAGGGCTGTACCGGGTCCCCGGCGGCGTCACGCCCCTGGGCGTCGACGTGGCCCCGGACGGCACCGCCGTCGTGTCGGCGACCGTGGTCTGGGACCCCTCCTACGAGCAGACCGGGGTCACCGTCTTCGTCGGCCGCCGGTCGACCGACGGGGACGGCACGGACCTGCTCGCCGCCGACGGGAGCGTCGGAATCTACCGCAACATGCTCCCCCACAGGGCGGAGGCGCCGACCGTGGCCGTGAGGAGGGTCGGCGACACCTCCAAGCCGGTGCTCGACGGCGACACCGTGACCTTCGCCCTGGACTTCTCGGTGCCCGAGGAGGACACCGTCGGCTTCAAGGTCCCGTCCCCGTCCTTCAACGTCGCCATGTCGGGGTACCAGGTCGGCTACGGCACCGACGACGACCCGTTCTCGGTGACCTGGTGCGACGACGTGGTCGCCCCCGGCGAGACCCGCTCCATCTACGTCTCCTTCGCAGCGTCCGACGGCCACGCGGGCCCCTCCGACGGCATCGTGAACCTCTACACCCGGGACGAGCGCGACTGCCACGCCCAGACCGTCGAGGCGTCCGGCGTCGCGCTCGACTACGACCCCGCCCCCATGGAGGCCGACGTGGCCCTCCGCTGGAACACCTCCGACAGCTGGGCCTGGGGCACCGGCGCGATGTTCGCGGGCGAGCGGGCCCGGGTTGACCTCGTGGTCGCCAACACGGGGGCCTGCAAGGTCACGGCCTCGTCCGACGACTTCGTCATGGGCGACGGCACCCCGTGGCACCTCGAGGGAGACGTGTCGCCGGGATACACGAGCACCATCCAGTTCTCCACGTACGTCCCCCTGTACATCGCCCCGACCCAGGGGCAGGTGGACGCAGGGGTGTGGACGGGGACCGTCACGCTGTCGGCCGAGGGCAAGGAGCCCCGGGAGGTGTCGGTCTCGATCGACCTGGCCCGCCTGGAGAGGTGGACGCCCCGCATGGACAGGGAGTCCATGACCTTCTCGGTCAGGGCCGGCGACGTGGTGGAGGTCCCGTACCGCGTGTCCCACGTCAACAACGTCGCCGTCGACCTCTCGGGGGTGACCGGAGAGGAGCTCGACCGGGCCGTCACGCCCTCCTGGACCGGGGAGGACCCGATCCCGGGCGAGTGGGAGACGGTGGGGGACACGACGCTGCCGGTCTCGTCGGCGACGGGCTGGGAGGACGCCCCCACGGTGTGGGTGCGGAGAATCGCGGTCACCCAGGCCATGATCGACGAGGGGTCGTTCCTGGGCGACACCATGCACGGCACGGTCAACCTCGCGCGGGATCCGGCGGTGGGCATCTCCGCCGCCCGCGTCGGCCAGGGGCCCCTGTCGGAGGGGGACGTGGTCGAGTTCGACGTGACCCTGACCAACAGCGGCAACGCCACCCTGGGCGAGTGCCCCTGGCGGGACGACGCCGGTCCGGCCATCGTCCTGGACGCCTCGGGCGAGACGGCTGCCACGGTCCCGAGCGACTCGTGGGCCCCGGGGGAGACAAGGACGTTCCGCATCCCCCACACCGTCGACGCGGACGACGTGGCCCGGGGCTGGGTGGAGCTGGATTTCTCGGCCACGGCCGCCTGCCCCTGGGACCCCGACACGACGGTCTCTTCCGGGACGGTGCGGGTGGAGGTCCCCGTGGGGCTCCTGGCGGTGGTCCTGCCCGAGACAGGCGGCCCGGGCATCGTCTGGGGGCTTTGGGGGCTCTCGGCCCTCGGGTGCTCGGTTGCCGCCCGCCTTCATGGGCACCGGCGGGGTTGCCGGTAGGGGTCGGTTCAAGGCCGCATCGGGGCCGGGTCCTTCGGGGCCCGGCCCCTTCTCTCTTCACCCTCGTCCCGTTCGTCACGGACTTTGCGGATAGCCGCAGGTGGGTGGTGCCGCATCCAGACCCCCGGGGCCCCGTTCGGCGATTCTTGGGTCGAGAGCGTCAACGACAGCCGGCTTTGGACCCGGCGAGAAATCGAGGAGAGCCAATGAGAGTAACCATTGAGACGAGCACTTCCTTCGAGACCTTCGATGTGCCCGAGGGCTGCGGGGTCGGCCTGAAAATGGTGTCCCTGCCCATGTCCGACATCGCCATCGAGGTGGTGAGCAAGGCCGCGGACGGGGACGTGACCCTCGGCCAGTGCCTCGTGGCCACCGGGTCCCTCGACGAGTTCGATGACATCGACGACCTGATCTCCAAGGCCGTCGAGGAGCCCCGCTACGGCGGGTGCGGCCTCCGCTCGATCCGCCTCGGGGATCTCGTGCTGTACGACTGGCGGGGCGACAGGCTGCCCGCCACCTGCGCCGTGGGGCAGTGACCGTGGCCGCCCAGGCCGTAAAGGAGAAGAACGTCCGCGTGCAGCTGCGGCTGAGCCCCGAGACGGCCCGCCTGTTGGAGCTCGGGGCCAGAAGGGATGGGGTCTCCCGCTCGGAGTACGTCGAGCGGTCCCTCTACCTCTATGACGAGGTCAGCCACGGTCGGGAGGTCGAGGCCCCCATGGCCCTCGCGGTGGCCTCCATGGAGGCCTCGCTGGCCGACTGGACCGCATCCATGGAGGCCCTTCAGAAGACTGCGCTGGCTGCCACCGACGCGAACCTTTCCGTCGGGCGGTTCCTGGCCCACGCCCTAGGCGTGGGCGCTGCCGGATTCGACGAGGCCGTGCGGGCCTACGAGCAGGTGGTGGGGGAGAGCCATGGCTGAGCGTGCCGCCGACGCCCGCCGGGTGAGGGTCCCGTCCAAGGTCATGGAAGAGGCACGGTCGGTGCTCGGTCTGAGCGAGGACGTTTCCGACCGCGCCCTCGTCGCGGGGGCGCTCTGCTGGGTCGCCCAGCACGGGGACCCCGACGGCCTTCCCGACGACTCCATCTTCGTGGCCGGGAAGGTGTCGGCGAGGGCCCGCCGGCTGTCTTCCGACACGGCTCTGGAGTCCGCCGCCGAGGAGGCAAGAAGGGCCGCGGCCGCCTCCCTCGTGGGGGCCGTCGTCTCGATGGCGCTGCTCTCGGGAGAGGTCCGCGACCGCCCCTTGGAAGAGGCATTGAGGACGTGGAACACGGTTTCCAAGGCCTCCGACAGCGACGTCGACCGTGCGTTCTCCGAGGCCATCGGTCGGTTCTGCCCGGGCTCCCTCGCCATCAGGGCCGCCGACAGGGTCGCCATGATGGGACCGACAGACCCTGTCGAAGCATGTCGTGCCGCCGCCTCCATGGGTGCCGTGGCGGCGCTCTGCTCCCTCGCCTCCCTCGCAGGCGGTGTCAGGGACCGTCCCTTGGAAGAGGCCCTGCGGGGATGGAACTCGAGCTCGACCATGGCAGACCCGGAGAGGGACCCGTTTGTCGCCAGGGCCCTCGACCGGATGATCCCGGGGCCGGCCGTACGGTCGTCTGTACGGAGCGTAGCTGTGAACGAGCGGGCGGAAAGGGCCGCAGACAGGGCCCTTTCCGGCACGGGAAACCACGACCGCCCCAGGAAGGTGGCCCAATGATCTGCATCATGGCTGAGAAGGCCTCTGCGGCAAACCACATGATCCTTGCCCTCTCCGGCACGGACGGGCCGAACCGCTTCCAGAGGGAGGGGGAGGACATCTGTGTGAGTTGGGCGTCGGGCCACATCCTCGAGTACGCGCCGCCACACCTCCAGGTCGACCCCTCGCTGGCCTGGCGCTACCGGCGGTGGGACCTCGGCCTCCTGCCATGGGACGCTGCCAGGCTCTCCTGGAGGCGCCAGGCGGTGCCGACCCGGTCGGCCTCGGACGCCTGGGACCGCCTCAAGAGGGACCTCACCGAGGCCGACGAGATCGTCATCGCCACCGACGACGACCCCACCGGCGAGGGAAGCCTCCTCGCATGGGAGATCATCGACCAGCTCGGGGTGGGAGAGGACCGACTCGTCACCCGGATGCGCTTCGCCGATGAGGAGCCGGCGTCCCTCGTCGAGGCCTTCGAGGAGAGGGACACCCTCATCGACTCGGAGTCGGACCCCGACTGCCGCAAGGCGACCTACCGCTGCCGTTGGGACTACCTCTCGATGCAGCTCACCCGGGCCGCCACCCGCATGGCGGGAGGGTCTGACTCCATCTGCCGCGTGGGAAGGCTCAAGAGCGCCATGGTCACCCTGGTCGGCGACCAGGAGGAGGCCCGCAGGACCTGGGTGAGGCGCCCCACCTACCAGGCACGCTACAAGGACGAGACGGGGTGCGTGTTCACCGACGAGGACGAGCCCTACGAGGAGAGCCCGGACAAGGTGGACCTGGGCCGCCTGGGCGACGACGTGGTGGAGGTCGACGGCATCCGCCGCCGCGGGAACACGCCGCCGGACCTCCCCGACCTCATGGCCATCGCCGCCGTCTTCGCCAAGCGGGGTATGGCGGCGGACACCTTCCTCTCCACATACCAGGCCCTGTACGAGGCGGGTTACGTGTCCTATCCAAGGACCGAGGACAAGAAGGTCACCCAGGAGCAGTTCGAGGCCTTGAAGGGCGACCGGCTCCGAATCGCCGCCGTCTGCGGCGTGGGCCTCGAGCTGCTCACCCACACCGAGCCCAGGAAGCGCCATGTGGGTGAGGGGCTCGCCCACGGCGCCATTCGCCCCGGGTCCAAGGTACCCCAGGACCTGTCCGAGCTCGACCGTTACGGCGAGGGTGCTTCGGAGATCTGGCGCCAGGTGGCCCTCGGTGCCCTTCGGATATTCGCGGAGGACTACGTCTACGAGCTCACCGAGGCCCACATCAAGGGGCACCCCTCCTTCAAGGGGTCCAGCCGAAGGACCCTGCGTCCCGGTTGGAGGGACGTCCTCGACGACGGAGGGGCCAAGGAGCAGCCGGTCCCCGGCGGCAAGGCCACGGCCTTCGTGCACGAGCACGTGAACAAGCGCCCGGAGGAACCGTCGGTCGACTGGATCCGCAAGCGGCTGGAGAAGCACGACGTCGGCACGGGCTCCACCAGGGTGTCGACATTGGCAGACGTCTGCAGGGCGGACCCCAAGGGACGTCCCGGAGCGGCCAAGCCGAGGCGCCGGCGCCTCATGGAGCAGACCAAGACCGGCAAGATCTCGCTCACCGATCTCGGAAGGACGGTGTACGACGTCACCCGCGGCACCTCCATCGCGGACCTGGCCACGACCGAACGGGTCCAGGAGGCGATGCGCGCCGCCGCGGCCGGCACCCTCTCCGTCGACGACGCTGCGGCCGACGTGACGGCCCTCGTCGTGCACGACATAGAGGTGATGGCGGCAAACGTCAGAAGATCGGGCGGCGAGGTGCCGGACGGCCCCGTGACCGAGCGGGCGAGCGGTGTCTTCGGCGGGGTGCTGGTGGACTTCCCGCGGACCGTCCTCGGTCACAGGCTCGATGACTCCGAGGTTGAGGCCCTTCTCAGGGGCTCCGAGGTCTTCATCGAGGGCCTCAGGGCCAAGGACCGAGTCAGCGGGCGCATCCGCGTCTTCGACGCCCCCGCCAAGCTCTCCCGTACCGAAGACGGGCGCCTCTACGTGGCCGTCGACCGCAGGGGCTGGGGGGTGCCGGACTCGTTCTCCGGGCGCATCCTCACCCAGGACGAGAGGGACCGCCTCCAGGCCGGGGAGACCGTGATGCTCGAGGGCCTCGTCACCCGGGACGGCCGGACCTACCGCCGCGAGGTGGAGTGGAAGGACGGCAGGATCACGTTCTGTAAGCGGGAGCTCGGTGCCGGCGGAGTGTGGAGGCGCTTCTCGGGCCACACCTTCACCGACGAGGAGATGGGGAGGCTGTCGGCCGGCGAGGTGCTTTCCGACATGCAGCTCAGGCGCACGGCGGACGGGAGCACCTACGTGGCCGACATCGCATGGGACCCCGACGCGAGGAAGATCGTGTTCGTCTCGTCCAGCAGGGCGGACCGCCCCACCCGCTTCTCCGGCCACACCTTCACCGATACCGAGGTCGAGGCGCTTCTCGCGGGAAAGCGCGTCATGGTGGAGAACCTCGTCAGGAAGGACGGGTGCACCTACTCGAGGGAGCTGTACTGGGACGCCGAGGCCGGCAAGGTCGAGTTCGTCCCCCGGAAGGGGAAGGGGACGACCGGCGCCAAGGGACGGAAGGGGTCGACGCGCAGGGGTAGGAAGGCCTCCTGAGCGTCCCGTCTGTCCGCGGCTTTTCCCAAACCACGGGTCCGAGGCGCACCGACGCCGCGCGTCGGGGCCCGAAGGCCCACGATCCAAAGTGACGGCACCGGATGGAAGGGGGATGCGGCCCGCGGCCGCTGAGGACCTATGGCAATCAAGGAGAACTATCGTATCCCGGTCTCCCTCGGGGAGAGCCCCCTGGATGTCGAGATCGCCATCACGGGGAAGAGCGGCGTCGGGCCGAGGCCCATACCCCTCGGCTTCCTCCTGGTGTGGATGGCCTCTGCCCTCGGCCTCATGTGGGCCGTGACGGGCACCTTCATCGCCGCAGGACCGCTCTGGCTCAGAGGATGCTTCTCGCTGGTCTGGCTGCTGGCCACCTGGCTGCTGCTTCGCCGGGACAGGCTCGGGCAGCAGATGTGGGTCTATGTCGTGCCCGCCATCGAGTACCTCCGGAGCCGTTCCAGGTCCCTGCCGACCCGTCGCACCGAGCCCGCCAGGCCCTTCAGGGCCATGGTGGGAATCGCGTCGGTCGAGGACGGGGGGCGCTCGGACGGGAGGTTGGGCTTCACCGACGGGTCCTGCGGCTATATCTACGAGGTGGTCGGCAACGGCAGCCGGCTGCTCTTCGAGGAGGACCGGGCGAGGATCGTGTCGCGCTACGACAGCTTCTTCCGGAAGCTCGATGTCGCCTGCCAGTACATCCTCGTGTCCACCAAGGCCCCCATGCGCGTCGACTCGCAATGCGGGGCCATGGTCAGGCGATGCCACGGGTGCACGGATGACGCCCTGAGGTCCCTCATCAACGCGAAGTACAAGGTCTTGAAGGGCTACGTCGGCGACGAGTTCCGCAGCACCCACCAGTACCTCCTTGTCCGGGCCGAGAACCCGGAGTCCCTCCGTCGCTGCTGCAGCCACGTGCAAGGGGAGGCGGAGAACTCGTCCCTCGTCTTCAAGCGCGTCGAGCGCCTCGGGGCTCGCGAGGCCGAGGCCGTGGTCAAGTCGATCTTCACCTGTTAGGGGTTACCGATGTTCAAGGGAAAGAGGGAGAAGGCCGTCCGCAGGGGCCTCGGGTTCCGTCGGGACAGGACCCGGGACCGCCCCGAGGCCGACGCCATCCGGGACGACGGTCTGCTCATGGCGGTGAAGCCCGCCTGGGGCTACCGCTTCCACAGCGACCACTTCAATGTCGACGACAGGGTGGCCTGCATCCTCGAGTTCGCCGCCAATCAGGGGGTGACGGACGGCCTCGGGTTCTTCTGGGGCCTCGCGCGGATCCCCCGGGGGCTGGAGCAGGGGGTCAGCGTCACGGTCCTCGACTCGGTGGAGCGCATGCCGGAGTCGTGGGTCACCGACGCCCTGTCCCGTGCCGAGGGCCTCGGCAACATGGACGCCGGAGCCCAGGCGGAGGCCGGCACCGTGACCTCGCGCCACAGGGCGTCGGTCCGCCAGCGGCAGCTCGCCCAGATCGCCGTCGAGGTCAACAACGGCGCCTCGTACCTCCAGGACAAGATGCGGATGATCGTGTGCGCCCCGGACCTGGAGACCCTCGACAGGGCCTGCGAGCGGCTCAACCGCTTCTACACCGAGGCCTTCTCCGGCGTCTACCTCGGAAGCTACATGGGCTGCCAGCGCTCCGAGCTCCAGGGGCTCCTATCCTGGAACAAGGACAAGATGGGCAGGGGCCACCACTTCACCTCCACCGAGTTCGCCGGCTCCTACCCCTTGGTGACCCATGGCCTCGAGGACCCTGCGGGCGAGTACGTCGGCTACATGATGGGGGACGTCAACGACTCCGCCGTCCTGTGCGACATCGACCGGTTCGGCCGCAACGTGGTGGTCTGCTCCGACACCCGCGAGGCCCAACGTTACGGCGCCCCGGTCTATGCGGTCTGGTCGGCCGCCATGGTGCACGCGTGCCTGTCCAACGGGCACCGGGTCGTGCACCTGAAGCTGGACTCCATCGACGACTCGGGCCTCCACCCGGAGGGTCTCTCGGAGACGCGCATCGACATGAACCGCGGCGATGTGAACATGTTCGAGGTGTTCGGGGCCCCGGGAACCGACAGGGCGTCGTTCGCTGCTCACCGCCAGAAGGTCTGCCTCATGGCGGACCTGGCCTACTCGGACAAGGCCGACGAGTCGTCGGTCATCATCCGGGAGCAGCTCGGAAAGATGCTCAACAAGTTCTACATCCACCGCGGCATGTGGGCCGACCGCGGAGGCAAGGTCAGGGTCCTGGGCGTCGCCCACGACCAGGCGCCGCTCCTCCGCGAGTTCATCAGCTACATCACCGACGCCTACGAGAGCGAGAAGGAGTCCCGCGGCATCGACCCCGAGCTCCTGAGCGCCCTCAACCAGATCAGGCTCACCTTCACGAACCTCGTCCAATACAACGGCGACCTCTTCGACACCCCCACCTCTGACGCCATCGACAGCGTCAGGCAGGCGAGCCGGGTGGTCTACGACTTCTCGAGCCTCCTCACGAGGGGCCGGGGCGTCGCCCTGGCGCAGTTCGTCAACGTCGTCTCCTATGCCATCCAGTCCCTGGGCTCGGGGGACCTCTGCATCGTCACCGGTGCCGAGAGGCTCTCGCCGCCCGTCTGGGAGTACCTCGACACCTGCCTGGGCTCGCTCCACGAGCGCGGGGGGCGCACCGCCCTCGCCTACGGGTCCTTCGATGCCATGTTCGACTCATACAAGGAGAACCGGTTCCACGCGGCCGACTACACCGTGTTCGGGACCATGACGAAGGAGGAGGCCGGCCGTTACCAGAAGATCGTGGACGGGCAGGTCCCGAAGGACCTCGCCGACCTCGTGACGAGCCGGTCCCCGGACCTCGCCTACCTCCACAGGGACTTCGAGAACGTCGTCTTCAAGCTCGACGTCCCCGTGCGCCCTTGATGGGGCCCGGGGTCGTCCCGTTCGTCACCGACTTTGTGGGGCCATTTTGAGAGACGCCAGCTAGACACCAACACCCTAAAACGATGACTCAAACGGCGGACGCCGCCTTCAAGACGATGGACTCGTGAAAAACGCGAGACAGTCTTTGGGGGTGGCACACGTCATGGGCCACGGAAAGCGAAACGGTAGGGGACGGCCGGGCGCCCTGCGCCGCCTGGGGGCGGTCATGGCCGTGGCCGCGATGTGCCTGTTGCTGGCGGGGACCGGCCTGGCCCTGGCGGACGACGAGAAGGACCTCTCCTTCTACCGCCTGGCGAGCGCCACCTCCTCCTACTACTCCCTCAGCCAGACCACGAGCGACTCCGACGGCAAGACCGTGAGTCAGTTCGTGGACGACGAGGCCATGGACGACGCCTCTAACATGGTCCAGGCGGGCGGCCTCGTGGGCTTCTCCGACGAGGCCGAGGGCATCGTCGGCATCATCGCGAAGGTCTCCACGGGCGAGCAGCAGATCCATTACGAGACCTTCCAGAACGACGGGTCCCAGGCCCTCTACGCCTACACCGCCTACGGCCACGCCCTCTCCTCCCTCGGCCTCGACGAGGTGAAGGGCTCCGCCGACCCCATCGGCACCGCCGTCCGGGCCGTTTCGGGCAACCTGATGCGTTTCGCCTACTTCTTCGCCGACTCCGCGGACTCGGTCATGGGGGCCGCCGTCGAGTTCCTCCGCTTCCTGAACCCGTTCACCCTCTTCACCGACTCCGACTACATGAGCGCCTTCATGGGGCAGACCGCAGGTTCCTCGACGGGCGACATGGTCGGCCCGGTGCGGGGGACCTCGGCCTCGAAGGCCGACCTCGCCGCGTCGATCGGCAGCGAGGAGGTCGGTGGCATCCTGCAGCCGGTTCGCTCCGTCGTCTCCGGCTACTACGACATCGCCTACCGCTACGGCTTCGCCCTCCTCGTCCTCGGCCTGGTCTTCCTCGGGGCCTCGTCGATCATGCGCCGGAGGTTCGACCGCCCGAGGGCCGGCCGCTGGGTGAGGAGGGTCGCCTTCATCCTCCTGGGCGTCCCCCTCCTCGCCTTCGCCTACACGGGGATCCTCGACGGCATCGCCGACAACCTCGGAGAGAGCGGGGCGGGCGGCTCGACCCAGCAGGACAACGTCGTCATGCAGACCCTCGTCGACTTCGAGGGATGGTCGTCCAACGGCGGGCTGGCCCTGCCCGAGGGATACTCGGTCGAGGTCTCGTGCTCCGACAAGGGCCCCGGGCAGGTCACCCGGGTCTCGGGCCCCTCCGGGAACGCCGAGGTGGTCTACGACGGCATCGTCAAGGCGATCAACGACAAGTGGGGCCGCCGGGTCCAGGAGGTGTCGGGCGACGCCGACCAGGGCGTCAACGCCGGCCTCACCGACGCCTCGGGCTCGGTCACCAAGAGCGCCTATGCGGCCGACCTCCTGGACCGCTACACCAACAACTCCCTCTACGCGGCGTCCAGCTTCGAGAGCTCGTACAAGGCCCGCCTCTCGGCGGCGGCCCGAACCGAGCTCTACGAGAAGATCAACGACGTCGCCCAGGTGTCCAACCTTGTCAAGACCACCGGGAACAGCTACTTCCACCCCGACGAGGACGCCGACGAGTTCGACGCCGAGATCGGCGACGGCGCGGACTCGGGCTACTCCGCCCTGTCCGCCATGCACGACGGCAGCCCCACCGCCCTCAGGGCGGCGCTCTCCGGGCAGACCGCCCCCGACGAGGAGTACGGGCGGGTCGGCTACCGCGGGGCGAAGATCGTCTTTTCCGGCGGCTCCTGCCCGGAGGGGTCGCGCGGCCTCTCGAGCCTCTCCACCTACAACTACCTCACCACGTCCTTCGAGGAGTCCGACATCAAGACCTACGGCTCCGGCAAGCTCCTGAGCTCGATGACGGTCAAGAGCCACAACAGCGCGAACCTCGCCGGCGGGAACTTCCTTGTGAAGGCGGTCAACTGGGCCAAGGCGGTGTCGCTCCTCGTGGCCATGGGGGTCGTGGGGTGGTTCTACGGCATCTCCATGATCTTCACCGCGCTGAAGCGCCTCTTCATGACGGTCGTCCAGGTCCCCGTGGCGCTCATGGGCTCCCTGGCCGGCGCCGCCAAGCTCGTGACCGGCGTCTTCCTCGTGGTCGTGGAGATCCTTCTCTCGGTGGCCGTCTACACGGTCTTGGTGGACATGATCGTCTCCATCTCCACGGCCGTGCCCCAGGTCGTCGGCAACGTCGTCTCCCGTACCCCCATCGCCGGCACCGCGTCGGTGTTCGGGTCTGTGTTCAACCTGCTGATGGTCGCCCTGAACGTCCTGCTCGTGGTCGTCGTCGTCAAGGCCCGGAAGGGCCTTGTGGGCGCCTTCGACGAGATGGTCGGCCGCACGGTGGACCGCGTCTTCGACACCGCGTCCGAGGGCAAGGACGGCCAGGGCGCCGGCCACGAGATGGGCGACGCCATCAATAAGGCGGCCCCCCTCGGCGCCGGGGCCCTCTCCTCGGCCATGGACGCCTTGGGTGGGAAGGGGGCCCACGACAAGGGGCCCCAGGGCGAGCAGGCGCCCCCGGGTGCCTGGGACCCCGACCGCGACACGGACACCGCCGAGGACGGTCCCGCCGGAGACGTCCAGGACGGCAGCGAGGGCGGACCGGCCGACGCCCCCGTGGGCTCCGCCGAGGGGCCCCGGGACCGCGGCGGCGAGCCGACCGATGCCGACATCGCCCGGGTGGCGGACGCCGCCGGGGCCGAGACCTGCGACGACGCCGTGGAAGCCGTCTACTGCGGCGGAGACCCCGTCGGGGGGTCCTTCGACGGCGCCCCGGACGACTACCTCCCCCCGGACGCCTGCGAGGGCGGCGACGGCGAGCTGTCCGGCGCCGACGGCTCTGCACCCTCGGAAGGCGTCGGGGAGGCGCCCGCCGATGGTGTCCGGGTCGACGGTGCCGCCGACGGGACGTCCGCGGCCGCGGTGGCCGCGGGCCGACCCGCAGACGCGCCGGGTGCCCTCGGGACGGCCGGCACCTCCCCGGACGGGGTCACGGCGTCGGGCGGGGCGCCCGTCCCCGGGGCCGCCGCCGGCCTCGTCGGCGACGACCGGGACCGCCACGGGTCCGCGACCGCCGCCTCCGCCGCGGTCGACGGCATCGAGGATGCCGCGTCGGCCCCATCGGACGGACCGGGCCTCTCCTCCATGGTCGCCGCCCGCGAGGCGTCGAGGGCCGCATCGGCACGGGACCGCGCCCTCGCGGACGCTATCGGCGCCCCCGAGGCCCCGGGTGCCGAAGACGCCGCGCCGGGGGCCGCCGCCCCGTCCAAGCCCTGGTCCGCCGTGGACGACCACATCGACGGCGCCTACGACCAGAGGCACAAGGGCTCGCTCTCCGAGCCCCCCACCGCGGCGGCCCGCAGGATGGCCCCCTTGGCGGATGCGGCCGCCAAGGCGGTCGGCGGCGCCGAGAGGCTCGGCCACCACCTCGGGAACCGGGCCCAGGTCGACCAGGTCACCCAGAGGGAGCAGGTCGACGACCTCATCAGGCTCCAGAAGGCCGCCCTCGTCTCCCAGTCCACGGGCGAGCCCGCGCGGGTCCCGAGGCTCCACAGCGACCAGTACGGGGCAGGCCCCCGCACCGGCACCGGTGCCGGCTCCGGCCTCGCGGCCGCGGCGGGAGGCGTCGCCAGGGCGGCCGCCGAGGCCGGCACCGACGCCAGGGACCGTGCCGCCTACGGGCGCCACCTCCAGGCGGCCACCGCCCACAGGGAGGCGCGGGACGCCGCGGTGAGGCTGAGGCGCGACCTCAGCGGTCCCGCCGGGACCAGGACCAAGGGGTCCAAGGAGAGGCTCGAGCGCATGCTGCGCTCCTGCGACTCGGACGGGGCCTGCCGTCTCGCCAGGGCCGCCCGCTCGCTCCAGGAGACCGACGGCCTGGTCCAGTCGGTCGCCTCGTCCCTGAGGGCCGGCGGCCAGGGGACCGCCGCCGCTGCGGCGGCGGCCGACCCCGCCACCCGTCAGGCGCTCCTCGACCTGCCCTCCGTGGTGAGGGACCTGCACGACGACTACGCCGCCGGCGCGGTCGCCGCCGACGACGCCGGCTCCCGGGCGGCCAAGGCCTACCTCTTTGCCCATCCCGAGGCCATGGAGCGGGCGCTTTCCGTGGCCCAGGCCATCGGCGAGTCGCGTCTGGGGGCGGCCGCATCCGCCGCCTCGAGGGAAGGGGGCTCCTGATGGGCGCCGCGGGCCGAGGGCCGCCGGGCCGTCCGCGATCGGCAAGTCATCCGTCTATGAAAGGGGGGGCCATGAGCAACCTCTGTGCTTGGGACCTCGGCAGCATGCTGGAGTCCGGCCTCAACTGGTTCACCGAAAACGCCCAGAGGGCCGTTCTGCTCGTCGGTGCGGTCATCCTGCTCTGGGCCATCGTCTCCATCTCCCGCAACGTCTGGGCCAGCTCCCACGGCCATGGCGGCCCGCCGCCGGTCAAGTGGTCGATGGTCGTCGCCGGCGGCATCTTCGCCGGCGTGTGCCTCTTCGGAGGCTACGTGATGTTCGCGGAGATCTCCCGCGGCGGCCAGGACACCCTCGTCAAGTGGGGCAACTCCACCTCCTCCGGCATCTCCATCAACCCCAACCTCAAGGGCTCGACCGGCCTCGCCGGGTCCGGTGCCGTCGACCTCGCCGCCCAGGCCGAGGCCGTCCGCACCTGGGCTTGGGCGATGTTCGCCTAGGGCCCGGCCAACGGCGCCCCCGCCACGGCGGGGGCGCCACCTTCCGCACACCCACCAAGGAGAGACACAGTGACCACGAAGTCAGCGGCCAGACGCCCCGTGCCGGCCCCCGTCGAGCGGGTGGCGAGGGCGGTCACCGGCATCCTCGGCCCCCACGCCCGCATGGAGCGCTTCATCCTCGAGACCTCGGTGCTCGCCGTCGCCATGGCGGCCATCGTCGTCGTCTCGGCCTTCTACTACGTGGACTCCCAGAAGGTGGTCCTCGCCGAGCAGGCCGTCTACACCCCGACCTTCGTCATGAGCGGGTCGGGGGCCTCGGGCAGCGTCGTCTCGTGCGGCTCCGACCGGACCGGCCGCCATGCCTTCGTCCTCCTGCGTTTCGACTCCCCGGGCCAGGTCTCCCTCGACCCGGCCCAGTGGCGCATCGTGCTCGGCCGGTCCGACGTCCCCGGCAACAGCGACGAGCCGCTCTGCGTGCCCGTGGGCAGGATCACGTTCTTCTCCGACACGGGCTACTGCCTCGTTGTCATGGACTCCGTGGACGACACCCCGTTCCCCAACGAGGTGCTGGCGGTCCGCCTCGAGTCGAAGGCCCGGATCACCGGGGGCTCCGGCCAGGCGGAAGAGGTGGCCCCCACCGTGGCCGCCGACCCGGAGGCGGGCTTCGACGGCGGCAACGTGCTGCGTGTCGACGTGAACCCCGTGGCCGCGGGCGCCGTCGACCTGACCCGCTACATGGAGGGGGAGACGGTCGACGTCGACGCCCTCTACCGCGGCCAGGCGGCGTCGGCCGACGAGGAGGCCCTGAGGGGCGACTGCGGCCGCGCCTTGGCCGACCTCGCCCAGGCCAGGGCCCGCATCGACGAGTATGAGACCCGCGCCGCCAACGCCGGCGTCGGCCACACCGGGGGATCTACCGTCGCGGTCGTCGAGTCCGACTCCGTCGACCTCGACGCCCAGACGCTCTCCCGCGCCGACGACGACGGCGGCACGGACATCGCCTGGGCGGACACCGCGATCTCCCAAGGTGGGTCCTACGCCGCCACCTGCAAGGCGGGGTCGTCGGGGGCCGAGGCCCTGGCGGCCGCCATCGAGGCCTCCGAGAAGGACGCCCTGGCGGCGACGTTCGCCGACGTCTCGTGGACCCTCGACGGGAAGCCCTTCGACACGGCCGGCCTCGCCCGCACCGCCGCCCAGAGGGCCGAGCAGGCCAAGGCCGACCTGGAGCAAGCCTGGGCGAACTACGTCGGGGTCAGGAAGACCTACCTGGACTCCCTGGCGAACCTCGTCGACCTCGAGGCGGAGGCCGACGTCGCCTGCGCCTTCAAGGTGTCGTCCACCGAGGACCAGCTATGGGTCGCGTAGACGGCCGGGGCCCCGTGCAGGGCCGCCCCGAGAGGTCCCAGGGGCAGGTGAGGAGGGCCGCCCCGGAGCCGGTCCCCGCGAAGGTGCCGGCAAAGCCCGCGGCCAGGCCTTTCCGGGTGGGGTCCGTGGCGGCCGTCCCGGAAGGCACCCTGCCCGTGCCCGGGGGACCCTCGGACGAGGTGAGCTGCCCGCCGTCTCCTCAGCGGGCGTCCCGGGGCGCGGCGCCGGGCCACAGCCGGGGCCGTGTGGCGGCTCCCCCTGCCCAAGGGCCCCTGGCGGAGGCCCCCTCGGGCGGGTCCCCGAAGGCCGGCGATGGGGCGGAACCCGCAGGGTCTCTCTCCGTCACGCCCATGGCGGGCCCCGGGGCCGCCGACGACGGGCGCCCCGTCCCGGGCCCCGCTGACGGGGTCCCCGGGCAGACCCCCGGGGACCTGCCCGGGGACCTTCGGGGGGAGGCCCCGGCGCAGGCCCCGGAGGCCGACGCCGGCAGGACCCCTGCTGTCGGGGACGTCCCGGGAACCCATGACGCCCATGGCGAGGGGACGCCCGACGGGACGCCTGACGAAGGCGTCTCTGAAAAAGGTCGGGCCGAGGCCGCCTTGGGGACATCCCACGACGGCCCCGAAGGGGCCCCTGCCGAGGGGGGCGTCGAGGGCCGCGTCAGGGACGTCGCCAGGAAGGTCGCGGGAAAGGCTGCCGAGGGCGGTGTCGGGGCCGCCGCGCCGACCCTCGTCCTCATGCAGGTGGCGTCCACGGTGAAGAAGACCTTCGTGTCGCTCCTGTCCACGGCGGTGGTGGCGGTCCAGAACCTCGTCTCGGGCGGCGTCGTGGGCCTCGTGCAGTCGGTCGCCGGCGCCGTGGTCGGACTGTTCACCTCCATCGGGGCGTTCCTCTCCGGCCTCGGCGCCTCGGGGGCCGTGGTCGGGGCCACCGTCGCCTGCGTCGCGGTGGTCGGCTCCGTGGCGGTCTTCTCCCCCCAGCAGGCAGACGACGGGGACCCGTGCGCCCTCGTGGCCGACGTCGCGGCGAACAGGGCCGCCCAGGACAGCGTCACCGGGGATGAGGACGCCGTGGTCGAGGGCGAGGAGGCCTACCGCGAGATCGTCGACGAGCTGGCGGGCATCCTCAAGGGCCAGGGGCTCTCGGACAACGCCATCGCCGGCATCGTCGGCAACGTGGCGGCGGAGTGCGGGTTCGACTTCTCCCAGGTCGAGGGCATCTACGACGAGTGGGGCGCGCCCGGCCCCAAGAAGACGGGGGCCCTGTCCGACATCGACGTCTACACCCGCGGGCTTTTCGCCAGCTACGCGTCGTCGGGCCTGTCCATCAACCGGGACGCCTACCTGAGCGAGGCCGACGGCAACTACTGGCCGGCCCTGGGGTTCTGCAGCTGGACCGGTGGCCAGGCCTATCGCCTCTACAGCCGCGCCCAGGCCGCGGGCGCCGATTGGTGGGACAGGGACTTCCAGATCGCCTACTGGCTCGCCTACGGCAACAACGAGACCACGGGCAGGGGAGGGTTCGCCAACGGCACCGAGTTCCTGGCCGACTACGCCTCCTGGTGCGAGGGCAAGACCGTGGCCGAGTGCGTCTCCCGCTACGTCGACGTCTTCCACGGCCAGACCATGGGCAACCGCGGCGACGTCCGCCTCGAGGCGGCCGACCGCTGGCTGCCCGCCATCGCCGGCGCCCAGCCCAGGTCCATGTCCACGGAGGCCCAGGGCTTCTACACCTCCATCGTCTCCTCCATGGGCCAGGACGCGGCCGCGTCGAGCGTCGCGTCCGCCGTGCGTGACAACCCCGCCGTGGAGCGCTGCACCCCCCAGGGGAAGGACCTCGGCAAGGGGGCGGCCTCCATCGCCCGGGCCGCGGCCTCCTGGGCGTGGCCCTCGAAGGAGCGGGCATACAACGACGGCACCGAGGCCTACAGGCGGGCCCACGACGAGGTGCATGGCCCAGGCGCGAATTACAAGGACTGCGGCATAGCCGTGGCTACCGCCGTCCGCACGAGCGGCGCCGACCTCGACTACCCCCTGGCCGACACCACGGCCAACCAGCTCCCGTACCTGCGCTCCTCCTCCAAGTGGGAGAAGGTCTGCGACTTCGACGGGGCCGACAAGGTGGGTCTCCTGAGGCCGGGGGACGTGCTCATCGCCGACAAGACGGCCGCCGACGGCCACGACATGGGCTGCGGCCACACCGCCGTGTTCACCGGCGGCGGCCTGCTGTCCTCCATCGACGGGGTCGACCCGGCCTTCGATATGGTCCAGGCGTCGCTCAACACCTACTCGCCGGCCGCCGCGTCCACGGCGTCCCTGCTGTCCGACGCGCGCTCATACGAGGCCTACCGCTGCGTAGCCCCGGACAACGGGGGTGCGGGGGAGGATGTCTCGGGGGGCACCGACGGGCAGGCCCTGGCCGGGGCGAGCCAGGCCCAGAGGCGCATCGTGGACGCGGCCCGCTCGGTCCCGTCCCCCGGGGCCGGCTACTGCGCCATGTGGGTCTCCCAGGTCTACCAGGCCGCCGGCCTCGGCTATGTCTCGGGCAACGCCTGCGACCAGTACGCCCGGTGGTGCACGAGCACGAACCTCGACGAGCTCAAGGTGGGCATGATCGTGGCCGTGCCGAGCCACCCCCACACCGCCGCCGGGTCGGTCTACGGCCACGTGGGGGTCTATGTCGGGGACGGCCTCGTCATGCACAACACCGGGACCATCGACACCACGAACATCCTGCAGTGGGTGGGTTACTACGGGGCGACCCAGACCCCGAGGTGGGGCTTCGCCACCACCCGCTCCATAGGTTGAGGAAGGGGAGACCCATGGACAGATTGGGAGTGGGCCCGACCGGCCCGGGGGCGCGGCAGGACGCGGCGGGGCGCCGGCGCTCGGCCGCTGCGGCCCTGTTCGTCATCGGGGCGGTCTGTCTGGCCCTGGCCGCCCTCAGGTACGTCGAGGCGTCCGCCCTGGAGCGGGCGGCCGACGTGCGCCCGGTGGCGGGGGCGGCCCCGGTCGAGGAGCTCCCCGACCCGACGGGGGAGCCGTTCTCCGCAGACGGGCTCCCCGTCGGCGACGAGCTCCCCGAGGGGACCTCGGCCGACGACCTCAGGGAGGCCGTGAGGCTCTGGGCCGAGGCGTCGTCGGTGCCCGCCATCGACCCTGTCGACGGCTCCCTCGTGGACCGCCCGGAGGAGGGCGCCGACGGCCCGTGGGTCTGGTCGTTCTCGGGCGAGGCCTCGGATGGGTCCCGGGTCTCCTTCGAGGTGGTCTGGGAGCGCGGCGCCGGTTTCTCGTGTTCCGTGAAGTACTGAGGGGAGGCACCGAGATGAGCAGGAATCCGAAGGAGGGGTCCGGGCGGCTGGGGCCGGCCGCGACCGTCGCGTGCGTCGTCGCCACGGCGGCCATGGTCGCGTCCGCCGTGGCGGTCCTCGTCCTCTGCCTGGGACGGCCCGCCGCGGGCGGCCAGGCGGCCCGGGCGGAGGGAGCCCAGGCCGGGACGGTCCAGGGCGAGACGCCCCAGGGAGAGGAAGGCGCCATGGGGGACTGGGACCGCGACCGGGCCGCAGAGGCCGCCCGCGCCGTGGTCCTCGCCCAGACCACCATGGGCGAGGCCGAGAGGATGGAGGCCGTCGACAGGCTCGTGGCCGACGCCGCCGCCTCGCAGCTCCGCGTCAACTGGGGGGCTTCCGACGGCGTCGAAGGCGGGCTCGAGGTCCCGTTCGCCCTCTTCGCCCCGGAAGGCGCCGGGGACGGGGAGGTGGGCGTGGTCTTCTTCGCCCGCAAGGCGGCGACGGGGAGGGCCCACTCCACGGTCGTGGCCGTCTACGACGCCGAGCGGGAGGGCTTCACCGAGGCGGATCTTTTCTGGGCCCAGGCCACCGACGACATGCTCGACGGCGACTACGACCCGGTGCGGGACGCCTACCCCGGCCTCGGCGAGCCCGACGGGTACGACGAGCAGTCCAGGAGGGACCTGGACCGCGTCACCGACGAGGCCCGGGAGCAGAATGGGGCGGCCAGGGCCCGGATGATGGAGGATGCCGGCGTCTACGACCGGATCCTCGGGAAGGGGGACGACGATGAGGGGAGCGGTGAGTAACATGAGGGTCCCGACCATGGGCAGGGGCAGGGCCGCGGCCATGGTGGCCGCAGGGGCCGTCTGCCTGTGCGCGGCCCTGCTCTGGGGCGCGGTCCTCACCGCTGCTCCGTCGGACGACGGGGGTCCCGCGGAGGCGCCGACCGCAGCCTCGGCCGCGGCCGGAGCGGAGGAGGGCGCCGGGACCGCCGCCGCCGTCCCCGAGGGGGACGGGGACGGCTCCTGGCGCCGGGACCTGCTGAAAGAGTGCCTCGAGACCTGCTTCTCCACCTCCGACTACGGCGACGTGGCTCGGGTGAGGCAGGACCTCCAGGAACGCTACGGCGTGCCCGCCGACTCCCAGGCCCTGACCGAGTTCATGCCCGAGGGGACGGGGGAGGGGGCCGGCTACCAAGGCGGGACCCTCTCCCTCGGGTCCGTGGAGATGGGCGAGGTCGAGGGCGACCCGGAGCGGATCGTCGCCGTGGCCCACCTGCGCTTCAGGAACCGGGCCATGGTGACCGGCACGGCCGAAGCCGCCGTGGCCGTCGAGGCCAGGGTCACCGGGACAGCCTCCGAGGGGCGTGTGGAGGAGCTCACCATCACCCCCTTGGGCTGAGGGGTCGTCCTGTTCGTCACCGACTTTGCGGGCCGTCCCATATAACCGCAGGTAGACGGACTGAAAGAAATCCATGACCGAAACGGTTTTCTCGGGGCCCCCTAGCATTCGTGCCAGATGCGTCCGTCGGGCGGTGCGCCCGAGACACGAAAGGGGGCCTTTCCATGGCCTTTGGTAAGAAGCGCGGCAGGAAGGCCGGTCGGGACGACCTCGCCTACTACCTGCCCGAGAGCAACGTGGCCGTCGTCTGCGAGACCATGGACGAGGAGCCCGCCCTGACGACGTCCTCCCCCGAGGGGGAGAGGCGCTACCTCGTCATCGAGTGCGACGCGGAGGCCATGGGCTTCAAGGGCCGCGCCTCCAGCAACGACACCGTCTGGGGGTCGCTTCAGGCGGACGTGGAGACCGGGGCCATCGTGTCTGTGGTCACCCCCGAGCTCCTCGCCCAGGGGCGGTTCCTCCTCTGCCCAACGCGGCTGTCCCTCGAGGTCATGAGCGACCAGCCCTATTTCTCCGGCGGCCGTGCCGGGGCCACCCTGAACCTCGCCCTCATGGACGGTTCGGGCAAGGTGGTGGAGCGGGCCCGGACGGGGGTCTCCCTGAAGGACGTCGCCGAGCACGTCCGTGCCAACGACTCGGCGGAGCCCATGCTGGTCGCGGCCTTCGGCCGCAGCCTCCAGACCCCGCCCCCCGACCCCTCGGCGGAGGCCCCGTCGGAACCGGCCCCGGACGTCCCGGCCAAGGACCCTGCGGAGGCGCCCGCCGGTCCCACCTCGCGGGTCGACGCCTGGGAGGACCTCGATGAGGGCGACTACGACCCCTTCGGCGGGGAGGACCCCTACGCAGGCGCCTGGGAGGACCCAGACGGCGCCTTCGGGGACCCGCTCGCGGACGACTCCACGGTGGCCATGGCGGCCCTCCCCGGGGCCTTCGGCCAGCCCCCCGCCGGGGAGGACCCCTACGGCGACATCCCGGGACCCTACGCGGACGTCGCCCCCGACGCCTACGAGCCCGTCGACGACGACCTCGGAAACCCCTTCGGGGACTACGAGGACGCCCCCGCGGACACCCCCGCGAACCCTGGGGGAGGGTCCTCCGAGGGGGTCTACGAGCTGGCCGACGACGGGACCTCCGTCGAGGTGCCCAAGGGGGAGGACGTCGCGGTGATGCTCGTGGGCGACGGCACCTACTCGGTGTCGATCTCTCCCGGCGAGGCCGAGGCCGTGCTCTCCTCCGTCCTGGGTGGCGGGCCCGGGTCCTCCACCGAACTCGCCATCCCCATCGACCTCGACCGCCCCTCCGCCGGCTACGTGGCGCCCCTGGTGCGCTACTTCGACCGCGAGCTCGTGGGCCTCAGCGAGAACCAGCAGGCCGAGGCGCGCCTCGTCTACTGGAACACCCTGCGCCAGTTCGCCGACGACGCCGTGGCCAGGGCCAAGGAGCGCCGAGAGTCCTTCATCGAGGAGGGCCGGCGCGACCTGGACGTCAGGGCCAGGGAGCGCCACGACAAGGCCACGGAGGAGGTGGAGGCCCAGCTCGAGAAGGCCCGCAAGGACCGCGCGGCCTTCGTGGCGTCGCGCACCCGCGTCGCGGAGCTCGAGTGGGACGCCGAGTTCGCGAAGAACTTCGACTCCGTGGTCGAGAGCATCCGCGCCCGGGCCGAGGTCGCCGACGCCGACGACAGGCTCAAGCTCGACGCGGAGGCCAAGGAGGTCTTCCGCATGGAGCTCGACGCCGGCATGACCGTGGCCCGCCAGCAGGCGACCGACGCCATGGTGGCGGTGTGGCGCAAGAGCTCGGGCCGCATCGACCGCCTGCGCCTCAACGCCATCGAGGCCGTGGCCGAGAAGATCGAGGAGGCCCGCCCCTACGACAAGCTCGCCGCCGAGCACAACCTGCTCCAGGGCGAGGTCGTCCGCATCAAGGAGGAGTCCCAGCGGGCCATCGCCGAGGAGCGGCGCCGCTCCACCCATGCCATCGAGGACGGCAAGAGCCAGGCCGACGGCCTCGTCGCCTCGGCCCGCCAGGCGGCCGAGGCCGAGACCGCCCGTTACAAGACCATGGTGGAGGAGCGCGACGGCCAGATCCGCCGCCTTGAGGAGCGCCAGGCGGCCCTGCGCGAGGACTCCGAGCGCGCCGCCCGGGAGCTCCGGGAGAACGCCGAGGCCCAGGCAGCCACCTACCGCGACCAGCTGGACCGCAACTCCCGCCAGCTCGAGGAGCTCAGGGAGGCGTCGCTCAGGCGCACCCTCTGGGCCGTGGCGGCCACCATCGTCGTCTGCATCGTGCTGTTCATGGCGGTCTTCGCCGTCGTGGGCGCCATCTCGTAAGGGGGGAGGGCTATGGCCAGGGACAGGCTCGAGGCCGTGGAGCGCGACCTCGTCGAGAACCGGTCGAAGAACGACCTCGCCCAGCTCGACCACGTCTCCAACCAGGACCTGCGGAGGGCCGAGCGCAACAGCGCCGGGGCCAACGCCGACGCCTCGCGCACCGAGGCCCTGCTCTGGGCCGTGGCGGCCCTCGTGGTCGCCGCGGTCATCGGGACCTTCGCCTCCTCGGCGGTCGCCGAGTCCGCCGTGCAGGGCCGTGTCCTCGAGGTCCCGGACTACATCGGGAACACCATGGGCGATGGGCTGGTCTACGAGTATTACGAGATCGACCCCGCCCAGCAGGTGGTGTCCGGCCCCTACGGCGACCCGTCCGAGGTCCCCGAGCCCGCATGGCACTCCGATGCCGTGGCCGAGGCCCGGGTGCCCAGGGACGGCGACGGTATCCAGCCCGTCGCCATAGCGGCCTTCTCCGTCGTGGCGGCCGTCGGTACCTACGCGGCCGTCTGCCACCTGCGCCTGTCGTCCGCCTGGGCCGGGGCCACCTCGGACTTCCTCCTCAACGACAACGAGGAGGACATGCACCAGCTGACGCCCAAGGAGCTCGACGGCATCTACCACTGGGCCCCCGACGCCGGCGCCAGCGTCCCCTACGAGTGCTCGGCCCTCATCAGCCACAGCTTCCTGTCGAACTCCGGCCTCAAGAAGGTGGAGGTGGCCAAGCGCCACAAGGAGGACGACCCCGACCGCGACATCGTCGCCGGCATGGTCGTGGAGGACGAGGAGGGGCGAATCGCCACCGAGCGCGTGCCCATGATCGACGAGCCCATGGCCGGGCGCATCTTCGACAGGCACGCCGTCGGGGGCACCGCCGTGAGAAGCAGGCTCGCCGAGGCCGTCGACGGCCTGCCGGACAACTTCTTGACCAGGACCGTCAGGAGGGCCCTGGACGGGTCGGGGGTGGACCGGTCGGTCCGCCGCATCCTCGACCCCACCGAGGTGGAGGTGCTCGGGGGAGGGACCCTTGCCGACGAGATCAACGCCAAGTGGGTCATGGACCCCGAGGAGCCCCAGCGACCCGCCGGGGCCTACCGCGTCTCCACCGAGGACAACCACGTCATGATCGTCGCCTCGACGCGCACGGGCAAGACCCAGAACTACATCCTGCCGTTCCTGGACGTCGTGCGCCGCCAGGAGAAGAAGCCCAACCTCATCGTCGCCGACATGAAGGGCGAGATCGTCACCTCGCTCTACGCCTCCCTGGAGCACAGCGGCTACGACATCCGCCAGTTCAACTTCTTCAACGAGATGCACTCCAACGTCATCAACTGCCTCCAGATCTGCGCCGAGTTCATGGCCGACGGCAAGGGCGGCCAGGCGAGCTCGACCATGGAGCGCATCACCCAGTGCTTCTTCCCCAAGGGGAAAGGCGACGACACCTTCTGGAACGACGCCGCGTCCAACTGCTACCAGATGTGCGCGTGGATGCTCGTGGACATCGTGAACCGCACGGATGACCGCATCCGGGCCAGCGAGGCCCGGGGTGAGATCGGTGCCTCCAGGGCCGAGACCCTCATCGACGAGAACTGGGGGGCGCTGTCGTTCCGCAACATCTACCAGTTCTTCCGCGCCATGGCCGGAAGCCAGGTCCAGAACCCGGCCAACGCCTACAAGGAGATCGCCAAGTCCATGAGGGCCAAGGCCCAGAGGCTCGAGGAGGAGGCCGCCGAGCGTACCGAGGAGACGGGGCTTCCCTGCGACCCGGCCGTCGAGGACGAGGTCGTGCGCCTGCGTCGCACGGCGGCGGAGACCGAGGCGGCCGCCGAGAACGACCCGGCCTCCAGGTTCTGGAACGGCCATGAGTCCCTGGACATGATGTCCGTGTACTGCAACGCGCTCCTGTCCTTCCCCCAGAACAAGGTCAGGGAGCAGGTCGGCTTCGCGAACGCCTCCATCTCGTCCATGAAGGACAGCGAGAAGACCATCGCCTCGATCTACGGCGTGGCCTCGACCCAGATGTCGCAGTTCAAGGACGAGAACCTCGCCCGCATCACGTCCGGCAGGAAGAGCCAGAACCTCGACATCTACTCCTTCAGCTTCCCCAGGCGCATCTCCTTCCGCTTCGAGAGCGGCTATGCCCGGCGCCGCCACATCCGCGGCCGGCTCTGCCGTTTCGAGGCCTTCCGGGACCGCGGGCTCACCGAGCCCATGGGCCCGGAGTACGAGCACGAGGAGGAGGTGGACTCCAACGGCTGGGTCTCCTACGTGTGGGAGGGGATCATGCCCGACGGGCCCGCCTACATCCGCTGCCGCATCTTCGACGGCAACCGCATGCAGGAGGTGGCCGAGCCCGTCTACTTCCGCTTCACCAAGGGTTGGCGGACCCGCAACGGCGGCAGGATCTACGTGCGGACGCTGTTCACCGACGAGCGTGTGGCCGAGGGCGGCCAGCTCACCGAGATGACCATGGTCGAGGACGCCTCCGGGCGCCGCCTGCTCGCCGAGGGGCGCTCCATGCACCGCGCCGAGGCCTTCGACTGCGCCATGGCCGTGAGGCACTGGGACCGGGTCAAGGAGCGGATCGCCGCCGACGAGAGGGAGGGCTTCTTCGGCACCCGCCAGAAGATCCCCGCCGGCGTCACCGTCATCGACGTGCCCCGCGTCTCCGAGACCCGCGTGTCCTACTGCGAGCGGCCCAAGGCCGTGTTCTTCATGACCGACCTCACCAAGACGCACTACCTGCCCATCCTGCTCATCTACCTGCACCAGCAGTTCGACGCCAACGTCTCCGAGGCCTATGTCAGGAAGGCGACCCAGAAGCCCCAGGTGGCCACCCTCTACATCCTCGACGAGGCCGGAAACCTGAAGAGCGGCACCAACGGCATCCCCGAGCTCGCGACGAAGTTCTCCCTCGGCCTCGCCCAGCGTCAGGGGTTCACCATGGTCTTCCAGACCAAGGAGCAGCTCAAGTCGGTCTACAGCGGCGAGAGCGACACCATCGAGTCCAACGCCCTCGTGGAGATCCTCATGGGGTCCAAGGACAACGAGTTCCTCAAGGAGATGAGCGAGCGCACCGGCGTCAAGCACGTGGTGCGCCCCACGAGCGCCACGGAGGACCACAACCCCGCCAAGCTCGGCGGACAGGTCAAAAACGAGTTCAGCCTGCAGAAGTCGGTGGTCGAGGCCAACGTCATCTCCGTGAACGCCCTGAGGACGATGACCAGGGGCCAGTGCCTGGTGCTCGACCGCGGCGGCTACCCCATCTTCAACAAGCTGGACACCATGATGCCGCCGGACCACATGTCCCGCCAGATGAAGATCAGCGACCCGCATCGCCGCTACACGGCCTTCACCCTGCCGAGCTCCTCGGGACCCAACGACTTCAGCCTCGACGAGGCCACACCCGACTTCTACGACGAGTTCGACCGGGTCCTGTGGCTCGCCTCCCACATGGACGAGGCCGTCAAGGCCTACTGCGCCTATATGGGCCTCGACGTCGTGGAGTACAAGAACGCCCTCGACCGCGACCGCGACAAGGTCTCCCGGGACGTGCTCCAGATCGCCGAGCACCTCGTGGAGGAGCGCCGCGAAGAGCTCCGGGGCGCCGGCAGGGACCTGCCCCACTACTCCAGGAACCGCTACGACGACGTGGAGTACGAGACCAGCGAGCGGGAGGCCAACGAGATCCACGCGGCCTTCGACGCCAAGGTCGTGATCGCCGTCGACGGGGAGCACGACCTCAAGGCGTCCCACCTCGTGGTCCTTGGGCCCGACGGTCCCGGAGGCGTCCGGCCGGACATCGACGGGGACCTCCTGTGCGCCCTCGCCGCGACCCTCGACCACAGGGATGTCAGGAAGGCCCTCGGAGCCCAGGAGTCCGGGCGCGAGGTGAGCGTCGAGGGCACGGTCGTCCTCGAGCGGCGACGGAACCCCACCGACACCGCCGAGCTCGCCGCCGACGACCTGGAGCGCCAGATGCACGAGGCCTTCGACCTCTACGAGGTCACCGACGACGCCATCCGCTGGCTCTGCGGGCCGAACGCGCCCACCGGCGCCGCCCGGGGGCGGCTCGAGGGCGTCTTCAAGCACTACTGCGAGGTGGCGAGGCCCCAGGTCCTCGGCTACGACTCGCTGGAGGAGGACGGGCAGGACCCGTTCGACGTCGAGTACGAGGACTGCGAGGACGCCTAGGGCGTCCCGACGGAAGGAGTTCCATGGACCGGACCGAAACCCTGACCGGCGGCGTCGCGGCGCCCGTGCCCAAGACCCTGTCTGCGGCGTTCGCCGTCGCCCTCATCGTCTGCCTCCTCCTGGGCCTCGTGGCGGGCTCCGCCGTGACCGCCAGGAGGCTCTCCCGCCAGCTCCCCGTCGCGGAGGCGCAAGTCTCCGCCGCGGCGGGCCCGGACGACCGGGAGCCGAGGCCGGCCAGGCGCCGCCTGGTAGAGGTGGGCGACACCCTCTACGGCATCGCCATCGAGGAGGGCGTCCCCATGGGGTCCCTCTGCGACGCGAACCCCCAGATCACGGACCCCGACATCATCTTCGCCGGCACCTACATCCAGGTCCCTGCGGACCGCTGACATCGAAGGGAGGACCTCATGGCCCTCGGTAAAGGCCTCGGCCAGAACGCCTACGCGGCATCGAACGTCTACAAGGGTGGAGCCTCTGACGACATCCAGGACGTCACGTCCCGCATGGCGGACCCCAACGACCCCCTCGCCCTGCGTCTCATGGCCGAGGCGACGGTGCTCGACATCGTCCGCTCCGCCAGGGACGCCGACGGTCAGAGGCCGCTTTCCGCGGCCTGCCTGTCGGTCAGGGAAGCCGCGGCGCGCAGGGCCGGCTACACGGCGGGACCCGGCGGCCACCCGGTGGTCTCCCCGGCCGACAGGGACGGCCTCGCATCCTTCATGGAGGCGGCGGTGGCGGAGTGCGAGGCGAGGGGCTGGACCCTCGACGGGGCCCCGGAGGTCCCGTCGACCGCCTACGAGGGGGGCGTCATGAGGCTCTCGCCCCTCGACCCCGCCCTCTGCGAGGGGGAGGTCTCCGTCTGCGAGGCGGGGGTGGACCCCATCTACTTCGTCCCCGCGCTCTCCCGGGGCGCCTTCGGGCCCCGGGCCATGCGCGAGGGGGCCGCCACGTTCGACCCCGACGCCGCCGCCCTCGCGGCGGCGAAGGGCGACGAGGGGCGCCGGGAGTCACGGACCCGTTCCAGGCGTGCGGGGGGCCAGGACCCGTTCTTCTGCCTCATCACCCCGGCCGACGAGTGCGGCCTCACGACCCTGGCGCGCTACTGCGACCACGGCACCTGGGCCGACCTCACCGAGAGGGTCGCCGGGTACCGGTCGGTGTTCGGAGACTACCGGGGAGGCACCACGGGCAGGCGGGGGCGCTTCGCCGTCTTCCAGCGCGGCGGCCTCGCCTCCTGGGCCCGACGCGTGTCCAAGACCCTCTCCGAGGCCATCGGGGGCAGGCCTTCGGAGGACGCGCTGGCCGCCTGCCTCGGCGCCGGTCTCTCCCGGAGCCGCCAGGCGGCGGCGGTGGGCGCCGCCTGCCTGGACGAGCTCTATGGGGCCGGGGCCGAGGTCGCCGTGGACCCGGCCCTGGGGGGTCGGGCCGCCGGCCGCGGCGACTTCCTCAGGGTCGAGGCCACCTGCTCCTTCGACGGCGGTGCCTCGTGCCACGTGCGGTGCCTGGCCACGGGCTACGGCGCCCCCCGCTCGGCCCCCGAGGCCGTGAGGGCGGTCCTCGACGAGGCCGACTGTGCCGGCGACGTGGTGAACATCTACGACGGCACCGCCGCCTGGCGCGTCGTCGAGGACACGGGGGCCGGCCTCAACGCCTCCGGCGAGGTCCGCACCATGGCGGCCTCCCCGGACGTCTGCCCCGTGGACGCCAGGAACGTGGCCAGGGTCTTCCTCGGCCGTCCCGCCGAGGCTGCGGATGCCCTCGGCCGGCCCACGGGCCCGGGCCTTTTCGACGGTTCCGGGCAAAGGCAGGCGCGCCTCTCAGGCACGACCCGGGCGAACTCGGTGTCGCTGCGGCCCGGCCGCAGCGACAGGAGCCGGGGCCTGCGCCTGTGCGTGGTCCCGGTCGACACGGTGTCCGACGGCATGAAGGTGGAGTCGCCGGGCAGGGGCCAGGGTTGGTCCGTGGAGAACGTGGACGCCGAGACGGCACGCCGGGAGCTCGCGTGGATGGCCGACGAGGCCGCACGGTCCATGGCGGACCGGGTGTCTCCCATGAGCCTCGCCGCCGCGGTGGCCGGTGGGGCGGACCCGTCGGCGGTCCCCGTCGACGTCGACCGCGAGGTCGCCTCCTTCCAGCGCCAGCTCCTGGACTACCTCTCCGGGAGGTCCGACGGGGTGGACGGCGTCCCGGTGGACGGGGGCCTGGCTCCCACCGCCGCGGCCCGCGCCGCCGAGGCCGTCCGCGCCGCCGGGGATTGGGCACGCTCCATGTGCGGCGGGGAGGTCGACGGCGCCCTGCGCGTCGCCCCCCGCAGGATCTCCGCCTTCTGCCCCTCCGTGGACGGGGCGATCACCTGCGGCCACAAGGTGGACTGCCTCATGCGCCAGGCGGCCCTCTCCGTCGACCAGGTCTTCGGGGCCGAGGGCACCTTCGGCAGGGACCTCGAGGCCATGGTGGCCTTCGACGGGGCGAGCGCCACGGACTCCTCCGAGCTCGGCGACGACAGGCCCATGGCCCGCGCCGCCTCGGCGGCCGCCCTCGGGGCCCTGGCCTCCCTGGGCCTCACCGACACCGCCTGCGCCGTGGACGGGCGCGGGGTCATGCGCTACGAGGGGACACTTCCCGGGACCCCGGCGGCCCGGTTCACCGGCTATCTCGGCCAGGTCTTCGATGTGGACGGGCGCGGCGTGGCCACCACGACGTTCCTCGGCAGGGAGAACCACGAGTTTGTCCCCTCCATGGCCGGGCGCTACGTCGAGTCCGGCAAGGCCACGGGGAAAAAGGAGGACCGCATCGAGGTCCGCGACCCCGCCCGCAGGCTCGCCGACGCCGTCGCCCGGGAGGTCGCCTCACAGGTCGTGGGCAGGACCGACGGGCGGGCCTCGGCCCGCAAGGCCGGCGCCGCCTGCGCCCCGGTCCACGGGGAGACGGCCCTCAACCGGGTCTGGCGGGCCATGGAGGAGGAGAAGTGGGAGGAGGGCGGCCTCGAGGCCATGGGTGACCACGGCCACGACGTCGACGCCCTCGTCCGACGCTACGCCCGGTCCGTGCGGTTCCCGACGGCCCTCGCCGACGCCGCCGGCGTCGACGCCCTGTTCGCTGCGGAGGACGCCTGCAAGACCATCGACGGCAGGCGCCGCTGGAGGGCGGACCGCATGGCGGACGGGCTCGACCTCACCGGGCGCCGGTGCGTCCGCACCGCGGGCCACGACCACATGTTCGACGCCCTCGACCTCGTCTACACCAGCACCAAGCAGGGCGTGGTCCAGGTCCTGGGCGAGGGGGTGTCCATCGCCTCCGACGGCCACCCCGTGCCCGCCGACCAGGTCGAGGTCTTCGGCCCCCTCACGGCCAAGGGGTGCCACTCCTACACCAGGGCCAACAACCCCGCGGACCGCGCCGGCATGACGCTGTCCAACAACCGCGTAGCCATCTGGGCCGACCAGACCGCCTGCGTCGCCCAGATGTGCCTCGGAGGGCTCACCATGGAGGACGCCTACGTGGTGTCCGCCGCCTGGGCCGCCGCCCACCCGGTCCCCGACGGCCGCGGTGGCGAGCGCCCCCTCATGGCCGGCGACAAGCTCTGCGACAAGTCGGGCAACAAGGGCGTCATCAGCTTCGTCGCCGACCCCGCCGCCGACATCGGGCGCCTCGGCTACGCCCAGGCCGCCGCCGTGAGGCTGTTCGCCGCCAACCCCCACCTGGACATGGTGGCCTCGGGGTGGTCCAACCTGTCGCGCCTGAACGGGGGTACCCTCGCCGAGATGATGGACCACCCGGCCGACCTCGTCATCCCCGAGGCCCCGGTGGTCATGGGAAGGGCGGAGCTCCCCGAGGCCGTCTCCCTGGTCGGCCCCGACGGGGCCTTCGTCACCGAGCGGGGCGCACGCGTCCTGGACGAGGAGGACGCCCGGGCGAAGGTGGAGGCGCTATTCGACGGCTCCGATCACGTGGTTGAGCTCGGGTTCGGGCCGTCGGCCGACGGGGCCCTCTCCGTGGTCGTGGGGGCGTCGGTCACCGGCGCGAGGCGTCAGTACGCCCGCGAGTGCCTCGTCAGCGCCATGGGGGCGGCCCACGCCGCCCGCCTGGAGCGCGACCCGTCCTCGGGTAAGGCCCAGAGGCGCCGCCACCACTCCGCCCGCAAGGGCCTCGAGTCCTCGGCCCTCAAGGCCGCCTCGGAGGCCGCCGCCTCCGGCGCCCCGATCTGCCCTCAGGAGCAGCCGGCCCGCCTCGTGAGGGGAGGATGCGGCACCATCCATGTGGACGTCACCGACAAGCTCGTCGATGTCAAGACCCACGTCTACGACGCCGACGCGGGAGAGGGGCGCAACACCTCCGGCCAGCTCCTGTGGATCCTGTCCCAGGAAGGGTGCGACGGGATCACCTCCGAGCTCTACGGCAGGGAGTCGTCGTTCTCCCACATCCGCGAGCGCTGCCGCAGCTTCGGGGTGACCCTGGCCGACGACGGCGCCATCGGGCGCATGGAGGCCCCCGAAGACGCCGGCGACAGGGCCATCGAGCTGCCCGTGGGCCAGGTGCTGGCCGGGGCGGCCCGCCAGGCCGGCTCCAGGGGCGCGGCCTGCCTCGGCGCCTCCCGCGTCCCGCGCCTCGACATGGCCCTGCTCAGGTCCGACGTCGCCCGCTGCCTCCGCGGGCCCGGGGGCTACGTCGAGGTGCCCTTCGAGGTGAGCTTCGGCCCCGACTCCCACGGGGTCGACCAGCCCGTGCCTTACGACGCGGAGAGGGGTGTCTGGAGGCTCCCGGTCATGGCCGTGTCTGCCCGCCGCGCCTCCGTGGGCCCGGACGGCATGGAGAGGGAGAGCGACGTCACCCGCATGTACGCCCAGACCCTCACGGCCGTTGTCGCCCAGGACTTCTACCGCCGGTGCGCCGCGGCCTTCGAGGCCGCGGGCGACGCCGCGAGAGCCGCCGAGTGCGCCGAGCGCGCGGACCGGGCCGAGGACCGGGCGAGGGGCACGGTCCTGCGGCTGTCGTCCCAGGTGGAGCGGGAGGTCTGCGACACCAAGGCGAACGAGTTCGTCAAGCGCCTCCTCAAGGGCAGGATCCCAGGGTCCTCCACGGCGGTCTGGCATCCCGACCCCTCCCTCTCGGTGACCGAGGTCGCCCTCTCCCCCGAGATCGCGGAAAACGCCGGCGTCGCAGACGGCGACTGGGTCCTCACGTGGAGGGACCCCATCCTCAAGAGGGGAGGGGTGCGCTATCTCAGGGCCAGGGTGGACGAGGCCATCGCCGACATCGCCGTGAACCCCGTGACCGCCATGTCCTACGACGGCGACTTCGACGGGGACACCATCGGCGTCGTGCCCCTGAGGACCCCCGAGGCCCGGGCCGAGGCCGCCGCCCGTTTCACCGTGGCCGCCCCGGGCGTCCGCCTGGACGTCTCCGCCCCCGCCGACGATCGCGGCAACAAGCCCGTCTACTTCAACGAGGGGGGAGACGTGGCCCGCGGCATCGCCGAGAGGCCCGGGCTCTCCGAGGGGTTCGCGGAGGACAGGGTGCTCGCCAACGAGGGCGCCCCCTACTTCGTCTCCTCCTACGACGCCCACGTCTCCGAGGCCCTGGCCGCCTCTACCTACCGCGGCCACATCCTGGTCTCGAGCCCGGAGGCCTGCGCCACCTCCCTGTACCGGGAGTGCGTCGAGACCGGCGTCAAGGGGAGCGTGGGAAAGATCGAGGACCTGTTCAGCTACGCCGGCTTCGACCTCTCCATGGCCGACGACGGTTCCATCGTCTCCATCGGCGGCGGGGGCTGCGGCCGCACCGCCGAGCGGACCGCCGCCTCCCAGATCTCCACCGCCGTCAAGAGCGAGGGCACAGGCAAGTCCGGCGCGTGGAGCAAGCGTTTCGTCGCCGCCTGCCGCGGGGGCGACGTCGAGGCCGCCACGGAGCTGATCTACCTCAACACCCAGAGCCTGCTCCAGGCGAAGCACGACGCGGTGAGGGCCATGGGGCTCTACCGCCTCATGGGCAAGCCCGCCCGAACCGTCTACTCCGGCGGCCTTATCGAGCCCGACGGGGACGGCTGGTCCAGGTCGGAGCCCGGTCAGGCCGACCCCGATCGCTGGGCCGAGAACGTCAACATGTTCGTCACCGACCCGAGGGGCATGGGCCTGTCAGTGGACCCGGACCTCGCGAAGCGGCTCGCCTCCCAGCTCACGGTCAGGAACGAGGACGGCGTGGAGGAGGTGGCCGATGTCACCCGCCGCTCCTACGTCGACCACCTTGGGTCCTCGACCCTGGACTACCTCGCCTACAGCTTCGGGCCCCACACCATGAGGGAGGTGGCCGACGCCGGCGGGGCGAACCTCTACGACGGCCTGGAGGCCGTGGCCCCGCCCTCGGTGAAGGAGGCCCGCAGGGCTCAGGGAAGGGGTGACTGGGGTCCGGCCGACGCCAGGGCGCTGTTCGCGGAGAGCCACTACATGCCCGTGGCGCCGGTCCACGGCAGCTTCCTGTCCACCTCCATGGGCAGGCAGCGGGACCGCGATGCCTCCGGACCTTCCCTCTGAGGTCGTCCCGTTCGTACATGACTTTGGAAGGCGGTCTGCAAAGTCCCTGCTCAGGCGCGGTGCCCCCAAAAGGCGACACCGCGCCTTTCTTCGGTCTCCACCAGAATCTGTGTCCAAGGACACACCGCACCCGAGGGCGCGAGACCGAAAGGAGACCTATGAAGGACGTTTTCGCAGGGGGGCTCGCCGCCTTCGAGGACGCCGACGGCGCCATCGACTACGAGGCCGAGGAGGAGGCCGCCGGCGACCTGTTCTGCACCGTCGACGACGGTTTCGACCGCGACGCCTACGACAGCGCCTTCGCGAAGATCGTGGAGGGCGCCGACGGTGACGGCGAAGACGGCGGGGCTGCCGAGGGGCAGGAGGCGCCCGCCCCCGCGCCGGCCGCGCCCCCGGCACCGCGCCCTTCTGGGCGGCCTGCGCGCACCCCGGTCGGCCAGGACCCCGTGGCCGAGATCCTCGGCGACGTCGGGGGCGTGGTCGAGGCCTGGATGCGGGAGCGCGATGAGCGCCACGCGACCGAGGTCGCCGACCTCGAGGCCAAGATCGCCGAGCGCGACGAGCGCATCGCCCAGCTCGCCGCCGACCTCGCCTCGGCCCGCGGCGACGCCGCCCAGGCGAAGGCCGACCTCGCCGTGGCCCTCGACCGGGTGCGGTGCATCCGCTCGGCCGTGACCATGCCCGACGGCTCCGTGGCCGAGACCCTGAAGGCCCTCGACCGCATCGGGGAGGGCCGGTGACGGCCACGGCACGCATCGCCGCCGCATGCGCCGTGGCCGCCGCGGCCGTGGCGTCGTTCTGGGCCATGGCCTTCGCCTCGGCGACGGGGGCGGTGGCGGGGGGCGTGGCCATGGCGGCGCTGCCCGCCTGCTGCGCCCTCTCCGCCTTGGTCTCCAACCGGGTCACCTTTGCCCTCTGCGCCAAGGGGCGCCGCGGCGCCCTGGAGGTCGACGGGATCTACCGCCGCGGCGACCGCCGCTTCTCCGCCACGGCGTCGTGCGCGCCCGGTTCCGTGGAGTTCTCCGGGCCCGGACTTCCTCCCGAGGCCTACGGCCGCAGGTCCGTCTCGGTGGACCCGGACGACCCCTACCGCCTCGTTCTCGACGGGGCCACGTTCACCTGCCCGACGAGGGACGCCGCCGCGGCCGTCGCGGCCCTGGTCGCCCTCCCCGTACCGACGGGCACCGACAGATAGGAGGAGCGCTTGGCCCGGACCCTACGTCCGCCGCCCGGGCGCACACATCGTATGAATGTCAAATCCAAGCTGAAGTCCGCGACCCCGTCCGCCCTCTGGGTCCTCTGTCGCGTCGTCCACCTCGTTCTCTGGGCCCTGGCGATGTCTGTCCTCGTCCCCTTCGCCATCGACCTCTCCATCTCCCTGGCGACGGACTGGGCGGAGTTCTGCGGCGTCGCCGCCGACTGGACGCTGAGCCGGCTCTTCCTGGTCGTCGGTCCGCCCATGGTCATGTTCTCGGTGCTGATCGCCCTCGCCCTCCGCAGCCTCGGCCTGCTCATCTGGGACACGCTGCTCGACCGCGCGAGGTCGTTCCACGGCTGGCTCGTCGACTCCCTCATCGGCAAGACGGGGGAGTGCCATGGCTGCTAGGGTCCAGAAGGCGGAACCCCTGACCATCGGTGCCGACCTCGTGAAGGCCAGGGGTCTCCCCGGGCGGTTCTCCATCACCCGGGATGTGCTCCAGGCCGTGGCCCAGGTCCGCGTCACCGGTGCCCGTCTCGTCTGGGACCGCGACCGCAACTGGCGCCCGGGGGTCCATGTGGACGGGGAGGCCGTCAGGGTCTCCGGGGACCCCATGGCCGGCTGTCCCGTCCTGGGCTACGGCGTGGCCGCCGTGGACCACGGGGAGAGTCCCATCCCCGTGGACTTCACCGCCGCTTTCACCGACGCCGACCTCTCGACCCTCGTGGGGTCCGGCTTCTTCTCCAGGAGGGCCGACGTGGACCTCTCGGCCCTCGTCGGGGCCGTGCTCGACGTGCCCTGCACGGCGGCCGTTGTGGAGGAGTCGGTGGGGGAGGAGTCCGCCAAGGTGTCCATCCAGAAGGTCGACTTCGACGGCCCCGAGGTCAACGGCCTCGCCACCCTCGTGGCCGTGAGGGTTCCCGCCGAGGGCCCCGGGGACGCCTAGGCCATGGCGGCCGACGTCGTCATCCACAACAGCTTCACCCTGAGGACGGCCGCAGGGGGCACCCGCGGCGGCCGGCCCGGGCCCCATGTCGAGGACTACGACAACCGCGAGGAGGCCTGCGAGGCCCTGCCCACGGTCCCCGGGGAGGCCGCTTACGACCTTCCCCCCTTGAGGCCGTCGGCCTCGGGGACCCCCCGGGACGGCACCGCCTTCGGGACGCTCCCCGGCCACGGGCGCACGCTCTCCGCCCCCGCGTCCTGGACCCGGGCGGCCGCCCGCATGATCCAGGGGCTCTTCGAGCGCGGCCGGGCCGTGTGCACGGCGGTGATCTCGTTCGCCACGGACTTCCTTCGCAGGGTCGGGGCCATGGCCGCGGCCCGCCCGGAAGACCCTCCTGGCCGCCTGGCGGGCAGGGTGGACGTGGTCCGCGTGAGGCGTGCCGTCATGAGGGCCGCGGACAGGCTCTGCGAGGGCTACGTCAGGCCCCTCGCCACCTGCGCCGTCCACACCAACACCGAGCATGTCCACGCCCACGTCACCATCGTGGAGGCGGGCCCGGAGAGCTCCCCCAGGGCCCGGAAGGGCAAGTTCCGCAGGAACGTCCTGGCGGCCGCCAAGAGGGCCGCCGTGGCCGAGCTGGAGCGGCTCTCCCGGATCATGGCCCCCTTCCGCGGCCTCGCGTCCCCCGAAAGGCCCCGGGTCGCGGAGATGCCCGCGCCCGGCCGCGACATCGAGGCCGCCCTCATGGCCGCCTCGGCGGCCACCGGCCACCGGCCGTCCGACGCTCTGGGCGCCCACGCCCGCGCCGCGGCCCGGGACAGGGCCGGGGTAGCCGTGGGCGACGGGCCCGCCGAGGTGGCCCGGGCCGTGGCCGGTCGCCTCGAGGCCGCCGAGGCCGACAGGCTGGACCGGGCCGCCGCCCGCGCCCTCGGCCCCGTCCTCGAGATGCGCCCCTGCGCCCCCGCCGACGAGTCCCTCTCCTCTGCGGCCCAGGCCAGGGACGCAGGCGCCAAGGCCGTCACGGTCGCCCTGGCCTGCTCCCGGGCCCTCGCGGACCCCGCCACGCCCCCCGACGGCCCCCTCGGGGCCCGGAGGCTCCGCCGCCTCAGGGACGACGCCCGGGCCGCGGCGGCCGCCCTGAGGACCATGGGGTTCCTCGACGGGGCGGTCCAGGCGCGGGCCCTCCACGAGGCGGCCTCGGAAGACCCGGGGTCGGTCGCCGCGGAAACCCTCGCGGACCTCGGGTGGGAGCCCTCCTCCGACGGGCCCGTCCCCGCGGTCACCCCCGAGGGGGCGCCGGAGGTGCTCGAGGCGTCCTGCGGGCGCATCGAGGGGGCCCTGGCGGAGGGTGGCGGGGGCCTCCCTGGTCCCGTCGGGGACTTCCTGGACTCCGTCGGGCCCCTCCGGGCAGCGCCCGCTGAGGTCCCCGGGAAGGACCCGGCCGAGACCGCCCCGCAAGGCGCCCCCGGCCAGGGCCCCGGAAGGCGGCCGGCGAAGGGCCCCGAAGACGCCCCCTCCGCAGACGGACGGGGGAGGGGACCCACGAAGGGCCCCTCCGGGCAGACCCCGCCGGCACGGTCCGCCGGCACGGTCCGCCAAGGGCCTTCCCAGGGGGCCGCGCCGGAGGTCCTGCCGGACGCCGCCCCGAGGGCCGCCGAGAGGCGCGGCAAGGTGGTCCCGCCGGGACCCGCCGTGGAGTAGGGCCCCGAAAGGGGGGCCCGCGCATACGACAAGGAGGTGGCCCATGGGCCGCTACGACGACATCGACCTGTCTGCGAGGATCGCCCTTCTGGGCCTCGGGGGCGCCCGCGACGAGGAGCCGCCCTCGGGTGCCGAGGGGGCGCCGGAGGCCCCTCCGGTGGACCTCGGCGCCTACGAGGGCCTCGCGGAGTACGCCGCGCCCTGCCCCGTGCCCACCCGTCCCGTCAAGGGGCGCGAGGACGAGCTCGACCAGATGGCCTGCGCCATGGAGAGGCCGGAGGTGTCCAACGTCGTGCTCCTGGGCAGGGCCGGCACCGGCAAGTCCACCATTGTCTACGAGGCGTCCCGCAGGGACCCCTCCCACCTATGGCTCGAGGTGGACGTCGCTCGCATGTGCCAGGGCCTCTCCAACCCCGACGCCATGGGGGCGCGCCTCAAGGGCCTCTTCGACGACGCGGCGCGGCTCGCCGCCGACGGGGGGCGCCCCGTGGTGCTCTTCATCGACGAGTTCCACCAGCTCGTGAGCCTCTCCTACGGGGCGGTGGAGGCCCTGAAGCCGATCCTCGCCCGCTCCAACGCCGTGGGCGTCCATGTGGTGGCGGCGACGACCTACGAGGAGTGGGTCGAGTACGTGAGCCCCAACCAGGCCCTCGTGGAGCGCCTCGAGCGCGTGAGCGTCAAGGAGATGGACCACGGGTCCGTGGTGGCGGTGGTCGACGGGTTCCTCACCCGCCACCTCGACGGGTCCGTGCCGGTGGAGCCCGGGTTCTCGGAGGCCGTGGTGGCGGCCACAGACGACTACATGCCCGCCAACGCCCAGCCCAGGAAGGCCATCCAGGTGGCCGACGCCTGCGTGGGCACCCACAGGCGCACCGGGTGCGCTGTGGACAAGGCCTTGGTGGCCCTCGTCATGGAGCGCCTCTGCGGCGCCCGCATCGAGACCGCCATCGACGCCGTGGGGATCCACCGCTACCTGGACTCCCGGGTCTTCTCCCAAGAGGCGGCCACGGAGGCCGTGGCCTCCCGCCTCGAGATCAGCGCCGCGGGCTTCTGCGACCCCGGCAGGCCCAAGGCGTCGTTCCTCTTCTGCGGCTCCACCGGCGTGGGCAAGACCGAGCTGGCCAAGGCCCTCGCCTCCTCCCTGTTCGGCAGCGACGGGGCCATGGTCCGCTTCGACATGAGCGAGTACGCCGACGAGTCCCTGGCTGACCGGTTCCGCCAGGCCCTCTGCCAGGAGGTCTGGTCGAGGCCCTTCTCCGTGGTTCTCCTCGACGAGATCGAGAAGGCGTCGGGGGCCGCCGTGAGGCTCCTGCTCCAGGTCCTCGACGACGCCCGCCTCTCGGACAGGAACGGGCGCGAGACCAGCTTCTCGAGCACCTACGTCGTCGTCACCACCAACGCCGCCGCCGACGTCTTCGACGACGTGGGCCGCTACGACTCCGGCGGCGCCGGTCGGCTCCTCCAGAAGCTCGAGCCCCTCATCCACGACCGCCTGGCCTCCTTCGAGGGGGGCCGCGTGTTCACGCCTGAGTTCCTCGGCCGCATCGACTGCGTCGTCCCCTTCCAGCCCCTCTCCGAGGAGACGTCCATGAGGGTGGTGGAGCGGGAGGTGGCCTCGGTGTGCGAGAAGGCGTGGAGGCTTCACGGGGTCCGGGTGGACGTGGACCCGAGGCTCCTCGACTACTTCCGAAGCGACCTCCTGAACGCCGCCGGCGGCGTCCGCGACTCCAAGGCCGGTGGCGCCCGGCGGGTCAAGGGCCTCGTCGGGTCCAGGGTGGCGGTGCCCGTGGCCGCCTTCATCAACGCCAACCCCAAGAGCCTGCGCTGCCGGGTCTCGGTGGAAGGGGAGCTCCTCGACGAGCAGGATGTCCTGGAGAAGGCGAAGACCCACGCGGTGAACATCGAGAGCACGGCCCGGGTCGTCGTCACCGACGGGAGCTGGCGGTGAGGCGGCGCAGGGCTCTGCCCGCACCGGCCGTGCGGGTGGGTGCGGTCAGGGGGGCGCGGCCCCGCTCGAAGGGCAGAAGGGCCTTGAACGTCGCCATCGCTGCGGTGGTGGTGGCGGCCATCCTCGCCGTCCTGGCCGTCTACGGCACCTCGGCCCTGGAGGGGCAGGCCATGAGGGACCTCGCCCAGGGTTCCGGCCCCGGGACGACGGCGGGCCAGGAGGCCGGCATCGACTGGGAGGCCCTGAGGGCCGAGAACCCGGCCGTGGCGGCCTGGCTCACCGTGGAGGGGACCCCCATCGACTGCCCGGTGCTCCAGGCCACGGAAGACGACCCCTCCTTCTGGCTCTCCCGCAACTTCTGGGGGGAGCGGTCCTTGGCCGGCTCGGCCGTCATCGACCCCGCGACGGATGCCTACGGCCCCCACACCTTGGTCTACGGCCACCATGTGGACGACTGGCGCGCCTTCAGCCCCCTCTGGCGGGCCTGGACCCCGGAGGTCTTCAGCTCCCTGGGGACGGTCATCTGGTCGGTCCCCGAGGGCACCGAGACCTTCCGGCCCCTCTTCGCCTTCCGCTGCGACAAGGCCGACCCCGAGGTGCAGCGCTTCGACTTTGCCGGCGGGGCGGACGGCTCCGGATGCGACGTCGCCGCCCTGAGGTCCTGGCTCTCATCCCTGGGCACCCGGGCGGAGGCGTCGGCGGAGGGCTGGCAGGGGACCGCGGAGGACACGTCCCGGGTCCTCACCCTCGTCACCTGCTCGAGCCCCTGGGCGGGGCAGCGTGGGCGCACCGTGGTGGTCTGCGCCAGGGTCTGAGGGCCCAGACGGCAAGAGGCCCCCTAAGGGATCGTCCCCTGGGGGCCTCTTCCTTGGCCGAGGGCGTCCCTAGGCCGTCTTGTGGGTGACACCGCCCGAGGCGCGGTCCGACAGCAGGCGCCCTTGCCAGCTCTCCCAGAGCCCCGCCCCCGCAGCACTTTCCCAGAAGGCCCCCTCGGCCTCGGTCCACCGGGACCACCCGCCGATCGTCTCCTCGATGTCCACAGCGGCATGCTCCGTGACGATTCCCAGGAAGAACCAGGACACGGGGGTTTCCGAGAGGGCCTCCGCCAAGGTGCCCTCGTCGTCGGCGAGCTTGGCGATGAGGCGTTTCAGCTCGTTATACTTTTCGACCCTCCCGTTCCAGGCCTCGGCGGTGGGACCGAAGGCGACCTCTGCGGCCAAGGTCCTCAAGAACCCCCTCGGGTCGATCTCGATGCAGGCCCCCTCGGCGGCGCCTTCCATGGCCAGGGGCGGGACCGGGCGGCTCCTCCCGGGGGTCCGGCGGTGCCTACGGCGAAAGGGGAGGTCGAGGCCGTCGTTCAGGAGCTCGCCCGCGGCCCAGCCCAGGCGGTACGCGGCGGGGTGCGGCGCAGGCTCGGCGGACGGCGCCACGGGGTGTGCCGCGGAGCCTGCCAAGAGCACCTCGACGGCCTCCCGGAGGCGGGCCGCGAGGGCGTCCCGGACCGCGTCCACGGGGACGGCCGACGGGGACTCCGCGGGCGCCCCCGCGAGGGTTCTCGCGGGGGTTTCGCCAGCGGTTCCGGCGGGGTCTTTCGGCAGACGCCGGCGGAACGTCCCGGCGAGGGTCTCGGCGGTGTCCATGGGGGCTCCTCGAGGGTCTGGGGGCGAAGGTGGGCTCACGGGGTATTCTAGCGGGTCCGGCAGGGGGTGCCGGCAGGGGGTCGGCGGGGGCGCCGGCAGGGGGGCTCTTCGCCAAGGACCACTGCAGAGGTGGCACTCAAGCCTTAATCTGTTGGAAGGCCTAGGAATGGAGGATGATTTGAGTACCAGTATCGAGTCTCAGATGGACGCGGGCGCCAAGCTGGGTCTTACCCCCTTGACCTTGGAGGCCATCAGAAGAGGTCTCATCCAGCTCGACGGTGGCAGGATCGTCTACCACGTCCATAAAAAGAAGAGCTACTCCATTGCGGACCCCGAGGAGGAGGTCCGGGCCGACACCATAGCGTTCCTCGTGCTTGAGAAGGGCTACGACGCGGAGAGAATCGAGACCGAGGTTATTGGGGCGCACGATAATTATGCCGACGTCGTTCTGTACCGGGACAAGCGGTGCACCGACGTCTGGCTTGTGGTGGAGGACAAGAAACGGGACGCCCCCAAGTCGGAGATAGACGAAGGGGAGGCTCAGGCCTTCGCCAATTCCGTGGCCCTCAAGGCGACCTACGCCCTCCTGGACTACGGCAGGCAGTCGGCTCTGTGGCAAGTGGAAGGTTACGGGGCGAAGGAGAGGGAGAGGAACCGCCTCGGCGACAGGGACGAGCTTCCCGAGAACTACTCGGAGAAGGTCTCCTACGCCCTCTATGCCGGGGGTCCGAAAGACATCGCCCCGGCCGATTCCGAGACCATCAGCACCTCCGTCCGGAGGGCCCATTCGATCATCTGGGCCGGTGGGAAACGCGACCCGCTCTCCGCCTTCGACGAGTGGAGCAAGCTCATGTTCGCGAAGGTGCGCGACGAGCGCTACACGCCCACGGGGGCCCCTAGGGGCTTCCAGGTCGGCGTCGGGGAGCCGGACTCCGCCGTGGCCACCCGCGTGCACGGCCTGTTCGCCGCCGCCAAGGCGCAGGACGACGCGCTGTTCCCCGCAGATGAGAGGATCGAGCTGCCCGACAACAAGATCGCCCAGGTGGTGAGGGCCATCGAGGGAATCTCGTTCATGCACACCGACTCCGACGTGATCGGGACCGCCTTCGAGGACTTCTTCGGGTCGGTCTTCCGCGGCGGCCTGGGCCAGTATTTCACCATGCGTCCGGTGGCCCGGTTCGTCGTCGCCATGCTCGGGCCCAAGGCCACGGATTTCGTCCTGGACCCCACATGCGGGTCCGGCGGGTTCCTGCTCGAGACGCTCCTGCAGGTCTGGAACGAGGCGGACGCCGCCTATGCCGGTCAAGGGGAGATAGACCGGGTCAAGGGGGACTTCGCCCTCAAGAACGTCTTCGGCATCGAGATCCACCCCACACTTGCCCGGATCTGCAAGATCAGCCTCCTGCTCCATCACGACGGCCACACCAACATCGAGGCGGACAAGAGCTGCCTCAGCGGGAACCTGGAGAACCCCAGGCTCAGGAAGAACTCCGTCTTCGACATTGTCGTGGGCAACCCGCCCTTCGGCACGAAGATCGAGAGGGGGGACGACGACCAGCTCGACGGGACCAGCCTGGACGCCTTCGTCGTCGGTCGGGGTCGGAACGCGGTGCAGTCCGAGCAGGTCATCCTGGAGAGGAGCGTGGGGTGGCTCAAGCCCGGCGGTCTCCTCGGCATGGTGATCCCCGACGGGGTCTTGAACAACGCGGGCCCGCAGTCGAACTGCCCGGCCGTGAGGGACTGGCTGTTCAGGAACGGCCGGATCCTGGCCGTGGTGTCGCTGCCTGATTTCGCCTTCCGCAGGTCCGGGGCGTCGAACAAGACGTCGGTCCTGGTCTTCGGGAAGTACGCGCCGGATGAGGCGGTGCGACTCGCGAACGCGCTCGAGGCTCCGGGTGTGGACATGCCGGAGGCCCTCACCGACGCCGGTCTCGACTACGAGATATTCTTCGCCGAGGCCTCCCACATCGGCTACACCCCCTCCGGTCGGCCCGACCCGCGAAACGACCTCTACACGGCCGCGGCCAGCGGCCTTGTCGCCGAGGACCAGGCCGGGTCCATCCTCGGGGCCTGGGAGCGTTGGAGCGGGGGGGGGGCGGTCGATGACCCCAGGTGCGTCACGATCTCGGCGTCCGAGGTCTGGGCGAGCCACAAGAGCCACCGCATAGACCCCAAGTACCACGTCTACAAGGCTCATGCCCGAGACTACGTGCCGAAGGGGTGGTCGGCCGCCCACCTTAAGGACGTGGTGGTGCGAAAGCGCCGGGACGTCGATTTCTCCAGCGACCCGATGAGGGAGTACAAGGTCCTCACCCTCTCCCAGACCGGCCTCCCCCGGCTGAGGGAGCCCGGAGTCGGCACCAACCCGCCCGAGTGGAGGGGGATGTACTTCGCGGACTCGAGCAGCACGTGGTACGAGGCCAGGAAGGGCGACATCGTCTACTCCGGCATCGACCTGTGGAAGGGCGTCGTCTGCTACGTGACCGACGAGTTCGACCACGCCCTCGTCACCAAGGAGTACCCGACCCTCTCCGTCAAGGACCCTGACCGGGTCGACCCGGAGTTCCTTGCCGTCCTCCTCCGGAGCAAGAGGTTCCAGAAGGCCTTCCAGGCCATCAACACCGGTCACAGCAACCGCAGGAGGACCCAGGAGGACGACTTCGGCAAGGTGCTGGTCTACCTCCCGCCCATCGAGGAGCAGAGAGAGATAGCGAAGAGGCTGCGGGATGCCCGGGCGGGGGTGGCCGAGGCCCTCGCGGGGGTGGCCGAGGTGGAGCAGGGTCTGGATTCGACGCTCCAAGCCGACGACCTCTGGGACGCGTCCGACGAGGTCGGTGAGGAATAGGCGGCCACAGGGGCTTCCCCATGCCCGAACAAGAGGGCGGCGCGCCGACGGCGTCTGCCGGTCATGGCCCCGGCGGGGGAGGAGGGCCTTGAGGCGGTCAGTGGCAGGAAAAAGGAGGGGCCCCGTATGGGGCCCCTCCTTGGTTACGAGTCGAGGTTCGCGACGGGTGCCCCCTTCGCGGTCCCGGCCTCACTCCCAGTGGCCGGGGACGTCCACGACCCACTTCTGGCCGGTCTGCTTCTTCTCGTAGTGGCCGTTGTCCACGGTTTCGGTGTAGGACTGGTCGATAGCGGATGCTCCATTGGGATGCTGGGCATCACCGTAGGTGCCCCAAACGTGCGCATCCATGGCATCTCCGCTGGAAAACATGTTGCCGCAGGACGAGCACTCCCACCGCTCGTGGCGCACGTAGCTCACGTTCGGCACCCACACGTTCTCGTAGACCGGCTCGTAGTGGCCCTTCTCGGGGACCCACTTCTTGGCCGGGGCGGTGGAGCCGCCGCCCGAGGAGCCGCTGCCGCCGGAAGACTGGCCGCCACCGGAGGAGCCGCCGGAGCTCGAGGACTGGCCCCCGGAGGAGCTGCCGCCCCCAGACGACTGCCCGCCGCCGGAGGAGCCGCTGCCGGACGACCCGGACGTCTGACCGCCGTCTGACGGCTTCTCCTCCGCGGGTTTCTCCTCGGGCTTCTGCCCCTCCTCGGCCGGCTTGGACGCCGGCGCCTTGGAGGCGTTCTCCTCCGCCTTGGAAGTGGCCTCAGACCCGGCGTCGCCGGAGAGGGTGCCGTCCCCCTTGGCCACGGCGTCTGCCAGGTCGGACTTGATCTTGTCCAGGTCCTCCTTGGTCACCTGGTCCGCCGGCACCGGGTCCAGCTCGACGTCGACCCTGGGGGCCTCAGGCTCGGCACCGGCATCCGGGGCGGCCACGGTCACCTCCTGGGGCTCGGGCACCCTGTAGATCGAGCCGTCCTGGTTGACGGGGGAGACGAAGGAGACGGTGTAGGTGCCGGGGGCGAGCTCCACCGACGCCGTGCCGGAGGACACCTCCTCCGCGCTCACGGCGTGGGCGAAGGCCTCGGTGGGGGAGGCGGACCCGTCGTCGGCCGACCCCTCTCCCCTGGCGTCGCCCACGGGCTCCACCACGGCCACGAGCGGGCTGGACTGCTCCGTGTAGCCCTCGGCGCTCACCTCCAGGGCCACGGCCACGGGCTCCGCCGCCCCGTCGTCGGCGGCCCGGGTCGCCGCGGCGGGCGGCTCCCCCGGCACCGGCAGGGCGCCGGGGGCGGCCGCCGCCCAGGCCCCGGCGCCGACCAGCAGGGCCGCGGCGGCGCAGCAGCCGGCGGCCAGGATGCGGTTGCGGACCTTGTTCGGCGACGCCGTCAGGGCCTCCCTCAGGCGACCCGGGACGGCCTTTATGGAGACGAGGACCCGTCTGGAGGCCTCGCGGAGCTCTTGCAGGGGCTGGTGGTCGGCCATGGAGAACTTCCCTTCGGTCGTGGCCTACTGTTGAAAACAGTATAGCACGAACCAAGGGAAACAGCTGCTAGAACCGGGAAAAGAAGGAGACGGCACCGTTCGCGTTGAATCCTGGCTGCATACCCTCTGGCCGGAGGGGGTACCCCCTTCCCGTACCGAAGGGGCGCCCCGCGCCCGGGGTCGAGGCTCTGTGGGACACTGTCTGTCTCAGACCGCAGTCTCGGCACCTGTTGTACAATCGGGGCGCGCGACGGGAACGTCCGCCTTGGACAGTGGGCGCCACCCGTGTTTACTTGGCTGAGAACCGGTAGCCTAGGCTACCGGTTCTCTTTTTTGTTGCGGGTGTCGCCACCGCGCAGCAGGCGAACGAGAACGATCACCTCCCGCGCGAGGATGACGGCCTGGGTGCCGATCTTCAAGAACAAGAACAGCCACTCGAAGAGATCATTCATGGGAACCAGCTCCCTCCTTGGGGAAGGGGCGGCGCCCACGACGGACGCACCCGTCGCGCACGGGCGATCGTAGCAGAGGGGCCGCACGCCCCGCAAAGGGCGTTCGGCCGGGCTCGTCCCGTTCGTCACCGACTTTTCCGCCGCCTCCGGCACCCCCCCCAGCTAGACGCAGGTTCCGGGTTTCCACGCCGAATCCGGCCCCTCCACACCCATACGACACTTGGGTCGACCGAGCCCACCGCGGGCCGAAAGGGCCCACCCGTCACCCCATCTCGGGGGCGGCAGGAACGAAACCCCAGCTAGGACGCTCGGACCCCACCCGACGACCCGGCAGGGGTCCCTTGGGTCCGCCACCATGGGCCCTGTAGGGCAGGTCACGGTCCCGCGACGGCGGGGCGCCCCTGCCGGGGCCCCGCGATGGAGGAGAGGAGGAAGCCGTGAGAGCCACCCGTGCCGGTCCTTGAGGCCGGTGAGCGAGCAGAGAGATCAACGGAAGAAAGGAGGCCCCATGGGCCTCGGTACCGAAACCAAACACAGGAAGGCCTCGCCCGGGGGCGGCCCCGGCCGCCGCCTCATGGCGGCCCTGATGTCCGTCGTCCTCGTGGCCTCCCAGGCCGTGGGGCTCCTGGCGCCCGCCGCCCCGGCCTTCGCGGCCACGGGCCAGCAGCAGATCCGGTGCAGGAGCGCCCTGCACTACGGGCCCTTCGGCGTCACCGGCGTCTTCGAGGCCCAGGGGGGCGGCGTCCTCCAGTGCTCCGACGCACACCTGCCGAGCCACGTCCGCGTGGGGGAGGGCTACAAGGCCCACGACACCACCTCCGACTGGGGCTGGTTCTTCCACGACCCGGCCAACAACACCGAGTTGAACCGCAACCTCGTCCGCGCCATCATGTGGTGGGGCCCGGGCGGCCCGCGCTACGAGAGCGCCAGCTGGGGCTCCGACGGCGGCCTCTTCCCCTCGACGTCTGTCGTGAACCTCGGCGACATCTCCGAGTGGGACCGCGACTGGATGCTCATGCACATCCTCATGACCGACATGAGGAACGGCAACGGCGACGTGGCCTGCACGGGCCTCACCGAGGCCCAGGTCGCCGCCGTCAAGCGCCACGTCATCGGCTTCGACCACCCCGCCTCCTACGACGGCGAGGTGGGCGGCTGGGCCACCCCCGATCACTGGAGCGGCGGCCCCTACCCCGACTCCACCCGGGCCAAGCTCATCAAGTACTCCGCCCCCGGCGACACCACGTGGCTGCCGGCCGAGGACGAGTTCGCCGTCTACTTCGCCACCTCCCCGACCGACCCGTCGGGCAACCAGACCCTGGTGGGCTTCGAGTACAACCCGCGGGTGAGCGTCACCTTCACCAAGCTCTCCGCCGACGCCCGCATGACCGCGGGCAACAGCGAGTACGCCCTGGGCGGTGCCGAGTACGAGCTCACCCGCACCACCACGGGGGAGAAGACCAAGGTGGTCCTCGACGCCAACGGCCACGCGGATCTGAAGCTGGCCCCCAACGAGGTCTACACCTACCGCGAGACCAAGGCCCCCAAGGGCTACAAGCTCGACCCGGAGACCCACACCTTCCGCACGGGCAACTCCGCCTGCGAGGAGAAGGTGACGGACGACCCGGGCTATATCATCTTCACGGTTAAGAAGAAGGATTCTGCTACCGGCTCTTCTGACGCTCAGCCCGGTGTCAGTCTCTCTGGCGCGACCTATCGGGTTGTTGATGCCAACGGTATGAGCCATACCGTGACCACCGACAATTCCGGCGTCGCTCGCCTTTCGCGCCTTCCATTGGGGCAGGTCACTATCACCGAGACCAAGGCCCCCAGGGGCTACAAGCTCGATTCCACTCCCAAGCACTACACCGTCCATGCGGGCCAGATTACCAATGCAGGCACATTCGAGCTTACCCCTGAGGACGACTTCCTCGAGGACGTCATCGCCTTCAACATGAAGCTCGTGAAGTACCTCGACACCGGCAACGAGGGCTCCGGCCTCCAGAACCCCGGCGTCGGCATCAAGTTCGAGGTCGTCTCCAACACCACCGGCCAGGTGGTGGCGACCATGACCACCGATCACGAGGGCCGCGCCGAGCTCACGGACGGCTGGTACGGCTCCGGCACCCGCCCCGACACCGTCAAGGGCTGCCTGCCCTACGACGCCGCCGGCTATACCGTCCGCGAGGTGGCCTCCACGGTGCCCTCCGGGTTCTCCCCGGCCCAGCCCTGGCAGATCACGCCCGACCAGATGGTCGACGGGACGACCCTGTCCTACATCGTGGACAACGACCGCGTCGAGTCCCACGTCCAGATCGTCAAGACCGACGCCGAGAGCGGCCAGACCGTGCCCCTGGCCGGCTTCGAGTTCCAGCTCTTCGACGCCGAGGGCAACAGGATCGAGAACGAGCTGTGGTACCCCAACCACACCGTCCTCGACACCTTCGTCACCGACGGCTCCGGCATGGTGACCCTGCCCGAGGGCCTCCAGCCCGGCACCTACACCATCCGCGAGGTCAAGGCCCAGGCCCCCTACCTCTTGAACGGCAAGGACCTCACCTTCGAGATCGCCGGCACCCATGAGACGGCCCCTGTGACTGTCGTGAGGTTCTCTGACGACCAGGCCAAGGGCCGTGCCTCCATCGAGAAGACCGACGCCGAGACCGGCGAGGCCCTGGCCGGCGCCACGTTCCACGTCTACGCCACAGACGACGTGGTGTCCCCCGACGGCCGCGTCCAGGCCGCCGCGGGCCAGCTCATGACCATGGTCACCACCGATGCCGAGGGCCGCGCCGAGACCGGGCTCCTGCCTCTCGGCGCGGGGTCCGCCACCTACAGCTTCGTCGAAACCCGGGCCCCCGACGGCTACGTCCTGGACGCCACCCCCCACGAGGTGACCCTCACCTACGCCGACGACAAGACGTCGGTGGTGACCGCCGGCACCGCCGCCGAGAACGCCCCGAACCACCTGGTCCTGTCCAAGGTCTCCGCGACCTCCGACAAGGACCTCAGCGGCGCCACCTTCGCTCTCTGGCCCAAGGACGCCGCGGACGCTGCCGAGGAGGGCGCCTCCCCGGTGCGCGTCGTGGCCCCTGACACCGAGGACCACGACATCCGTCTCGAGCCCGTCGACGCCTCGGCCCTGGTCCTGGCCGGCGACGTGGCCGACGGCGTCTCCGTCTCCCTCGTCTCCGAGGACGGCTCCCAGACCTACGCCGTCTCCGACGGCGGCACCCCCGTGGCCCCGGGCACCTACCGGGTGGCCCTCCAGTGCAACGGCAAGGAGGCCGAGGCCTCCGGCGAGACCTCCCTCGAGGTCTCTGCCGGCTCCGCCTACACCCTGAACGTCGCCGATGTCGACGGCGCCTGGGAGGTGGGCTGTGCCGTGGCCGACCACGACGACTCCGTGGCCCTCTCCCGCGTCGAGGGCTCCGACTCCACCTGGGAGGCCCCTGAGGCCTTCGGCGGCTGGAACCTCGTGGTCGACGGCGAGACCGTGCCCGTGGCTGGCGCCGTCGCAGGCATCGCCGACGTCCGCCAGGGCGGCTGCACGCTCTTCCTCGGCCGCGCCGAGGGTGTCGCCCTGCGCGTCGACCGCCTGCTCACCGACGGCTCCGGCACCCGCTTCGCCACCACCGGCGCCGACGGCCGGGCCACCTTCGACCGCCTCGGCACCAACGCCCGGGCCACCACCTACGAGTACGCCGAGGTGGCGGCTCCCGTGGGCTACGTGGTCGACCGCACCGTGAGCCCCGTGACGGCCGCCGAGGACGGCCGCATCGAGGGCGACGGCGACCACCTCGTCACCGTGGCCGACGAGCCCACCAAGGTGGACGTCTCCAAGGTGGAGGTCACGGGCGGCCCCGAGGTCCCCGGGGCCACGCTCACCGTGACCGACCCGTCGGGCACGGTGGTGGACCAGTGGGTGTCTGGCGACGAGCCCCACCGCATCGAGGCTTTGGCCCCCGGTGAGTACACCCTCACCGAGACCATGACGCCCCGAGACCACGACATGGCCGCCGACGTGACCTTCACCGTCACCGAGGACGGCTCCGTGGTGCCCGTGGAGATGGTCGACGAGCCCATCGAGATCTCCGGTGAGCTCGACAAGCGCCAGCAGGTCGCCGACCCCGTGGCCGACGACGTCGTCGAGAACGGCGACGGCGAGAACAAGGCCGACGTCACCGAGAGCGAGGACGGCGTCTACACCTACACCCTCGACCACCGCTCCACGTCCAACACCTGGTGCGACGAGTACACCGTGGAGGACCCGCTCGAGGCCGTGGCGGCGGGCCTCGCCGAGCTCGACGCCATCCACACCGGCGTGGCCGGTGCCGATTTCGACGGCAAGGTGAACGTCTGGTACCGGACGAATCTCACCCCGGAGGACCACGTCGACTCCTCCGGGGCCAACCAGACCCTCTCCGACGGCCATGAGAACCCGTGGCTTGCCGCCGAGGAGAACGCCGGCCGCCTGGGCGACGACGGCCGCCGCCTCGACTACACCGGCTGGCGCCTCTGGAAGGCCGATGTGCCCACCTGCGTCGACACCGAGCTCAAGGTCGCAGACCTGGGGCTCGGCGAGGGCGAGCGCGTGACCGGAATCCGCCTGGAGTACGGCCGCGTGGAGGCCGGCTTCACGAGCCGCCCCGATGAGTCCACCTGGACCCGCGAGGATCTCAAGGACGACCACGACGACATCACCCAGGTCCTTCCCGGCGGTCCCTTCGTGTGCCCCTTCGAGGGCCACACCGGCCACGGCGACGGCTCGGGGAGCGCCTACGGCCCCATCCAGGTGACCATGAGGGTCAACGGCTCCTACATCCCCGAGACCGCCCTCGAGAACAGCGCCAACGTCTTCCTGGCCAGGAACGGCGGCGACGCCGACGGCCTCGAGGACTCCGACGAGGACAGGGTCGTCCAGACCCCCAAGGTCGCCGACATCGAGATCTCCGGCCGCCTCGACAAGCGCCAGCAGATCGCCGACCCGGTGGCCGAGGGCGTCGTTGAGAACGGCGACGGGGCCAACCGCGCGGCCGTCACGGTCTCCGACAGCGGTGAGTTCGACTACACGCTGGACTTCCAGAACACGAGCACCACCTGGGTCGACGAGTTCACCGTCACCGACGAGCTCACCTGCGTCACCGACGGCCTCGCCAACCTCAAGTCCGTGACCACGCCCCAGGCGTGGCAGGACCACGACGGCCTGCTCAACGTCTGGTACGCCACGGACATGACCGACCGCGACTTCGTGGAGGAGTCCGGCCCGAACGCCACCATGGACGACGCTTACGACAACGACGGCAAGGAGCGCCGCCAGAACTACACCGGCTGGCACCTCTGGAAGGCCGGCATCCCGGCCGCCGACGCCGACACCCTGGAGGTCTCCGACCTGAAGCTCGCCGAGGGTGAGCACGTCACGGCCGTGCGCTTCGAGTACGGCCGTGTGGAGGCGGGCTTCACCACCCGCCCTGACGGCTCCGCCCTCTGGCAGAGCGACTCTCTCAAGGCCCCCCACGACGACTTCGAGGGCGACCCCGAGAGCCAGGGCACCTTCGAGGGGGCCGACGGGACGACCCGCCAGTACATGCCCGCCGTGCTCACCTGCGAGGTGACCGACGCCTACGTGCCCGGCGCCGACCTCAAGAACGAGGCCGACCTCTACGTCGCCCGCACGGCCTACGGCCGCCTCATGGAGGATGGCGACGAGGACTCCGTGGTGCAGACCCCGCGCGACCAGGGCAAGCCCGTCGAGGTGGCTGCCGCCGAGCACGCCGCCCGCACCATGCTCCAGACCGGAGGCGCCCCCATGCTGGCCATCATGTCCGGCATCGCCTCCGGCGGTGCGGTCTGGTACATCTCCCGTAAGATGCGCCTCTAGGGGCCCATCGGACAGGAGCGTTCCAGAGCCCCTTCCCGGGTCGTCCGGGGAGGGGCTCTTTTGCAGGCAAAAAAAGACCCTCCCTTGGGGGACGGCTCGAAACCGTTCCTCAAGGGAGGGTGTGTCGTCAGATTCGGCTAACCCAGCTCGAACCCGTCGTCTCGGGCCCTTGACGGGGGCTCCGGCGGGGGAGGGGTGTGCCGCATCCCGCGGCGGGGTCCCCGCGGACGCTCCGTCGGGACCGTCCCCGCGGTCTTGGTGCGGGCCTTGGGGTATTTTACGAGGTCAGTGGCCCTGTGGATCCTCTCCTTGAGCCCGGCGTCTCTCTCCAGCACCCTTCGCAGGCACTCCGCGGCGGACATCCCCACGGTGCCCTCGGGGATGCCGCAGATCATGCAGGACCCGTCCGGGCCCCTCCTGACGGCGGTGAACTGGGTCGCGGTGATCCGGCCGTGGTCGATCCTCGTCGCGACGCTCACCTCCGGGAGCGCCCGGTCGGACACCGGTATCAGGGCCTGCACGGTGTTCCCGGTGCTGACCACGGGGATGTCCTCGCCGAGGTATGCGGAGGCCCTCATGGCCCCCTTCTTCAGGGCCTCGGCCGGGGCCGTGGCGGGGGCCATGAAAGCGGCGGATCCGAGGAGCGCCCTCTCGAGGTCCACGGGGGCCGCGGGGTCTTCCATGGAGAAGGTCGGGTAGGCGGTCATGATGAAGAATCCGTACCTCATGGACGGGTCCTTGGCGAGGACCACCTTGAACCGGTCGCTCTTACGGGCCACGAGACCGTAGCCGTCCCACAGGATGGAGAGCCCGCATCCTTGCTGGTCCACCTGGTATTCGTGACGGTCGCGTCCCCGTGTGCTGAAGGCGGCCCTTATGTGGTCCCAGTTGAGTTTGAGCGAGTTTCTCACCAGCAACGGGACGTCCATGGAGGGGGCGAACGACGATGCCTTCTTGCACCCGGGCTCGGCGCAGATCCTGTCGATGAGCGACGACGGGTCCTTGCCGACATGCCTTGAGATATGGGACACCCTCGGGCGGAGAAAGTCTCTCAGGTAGCCTCTCGGGTCGAACGCGCCGAAGCTGTCGGCCGGCATGGCCACGGCTCAGTCCTCGTGGGCGGAGGGGGAGGCCTGCCACTCCTCATCCGTATAGCTGCGTGGGGCGTAGACCGTCCGGTCCCACTTCTCGACATCGGGGCTGGACAGGACCGCATCTGCGAGCCTGCGGACGCAGTCTTTGGGTGCCACCGTCGCGACGACGGCCGGCCTTTCGTCCTTGGCCCAGACAGGGAGGTTCATGGAGGCAAGGGCCTCCGTACCCCGCTCGAAGGTGCCGTCCCTTCTCAGGCTGAGGGAGATGGCGTATTCCACCTCGGTGTGGGCACCCGCACCGTTAAGGCTGTTGGCCACGATTTTCGCACAGTGCTCCGGGAAGAAGAAGCGCCAGGGCCTCTCCTCGAGACGCGCCGGCCTCGCGACCTCGATCGCAGGCGGGTCCATGATTCCGTAACCCGCGAGCTGTTCCTCGTGGGCCCTCACGGCTGCCTCGAACTCCTCCAGGGGCATCATCGGGAAAACCGGTTCTTGATCGGCCATGGGAAACCTCCTTATCAGGTACCTTAATTGTCTCACAGAACGAGGGGAAGGTCCCGGAGGGCCTTCCCCTCACCCGGTCGGGCAATGCGCCCTACTCGTCGGTTTCCGGATTCCTGTCGATGCCCCAGTCGATGCAGTGGGGGTAGGTCTCCAGCAGGTACGGGATGAGGTCGGTGGCGTTCTCGAAGGCCGCCACCGCAACGGCCCTCCAGGTCAAGGCCTTGGGGTCGAGGTCCCCCTCATCCTCGAGGAGCTCGATCAGGCCGCGCACGCCGATGTCCAGAGGGTCCAGGGCGTCCGTCCCGTACATCATGCCGACGAAGGCCCTTCCTGCGGCGGCCTCGATCTCGTCGTAGGCCCACCGGTGGACGGCGGGGACCTCCCTGGCCTCGTCCCACCACGTGAGGTAGGTCTGCCCGTCCATCTTCTTCTCGGTCTTGTCCATGGTCTCCTCCAAAACACATCGTGGTTCGCCCTTTAATGGGTCGTTCTAACGGTTTCCCTTATCGCCGTCGTCGCTGTTGCATGCCCTCCGCACGGATCCGAGGGGCGCTTCTCCCACCTCCTCGGCCATTGGCTCCCTCACGCACCCCACGGCTACCAGGTGCCTGCGGGCCCGGGTCAGGGCCACGTAGTCGCACCGGAGGTCCGCCTCGTCGGTGTCTAGGGCGTTGAGGGGTACCGCCACGCAGTCGTACTCGAGGCCCTTGGCCCCGTGGACCGTGGTGCAGACCACCGTGGGGCCCTCCTCGACGGAAGGGTTCCCGTCGGTCTCGTCCGACAGCGACGACTCGAAGAAGGCGATCGAGCGGGTGAGCCCCCGCATGTCGGAGACCCCCTGGGACATCGCCCAGGAGGCCCAGGCGGACACCTGGGACGCCGTGGCCCGGTCCTCCCCGCAGCCGAGGTCGCCCAGGTGGCCGATCACATGGCGCTCGACCATGGGGACCAGCCCCGGGCCCTCCATGAGGGAGACGACGTCGCCGAACTGCGCCAGGTAGCGCGACAGCACCGTGGCGGGGGCCTTCTGGGGGCTCCCCGGGCGCACCACCTGGGCCCACGGCCAAGCCTCCCGGGCGGCCTCGGCGAGCTCGTCCGCATGGGCGTTGGTCTTGGCGAGGAGCCCCACGGAGCCGTCGGCGGCCAGGGTCTGCGTGGCCTTCTCCCAAGCCGCCCTGACGACCTGCCCGGCGACGTCCTTGCGCAGGGGGTGCACCCGGCGGTGCCGGTAGTCCACCCACGAGCACGACCCGGTGTCGGTCCCCTCCGGGCAGCGCAGCACGATCCTCGAGTCCCGGTTGGACTCCATGACGCCCAGCAGGGCGTTGGCGCAGCGCAGCACCTCGGGGGAGGACCGGAAGTTGGTTGACAGCGTGAGGGTCTCGAAGACACCGGAGGACGCGAGGGCCAAAAGCGTGTCGGGGGAGGCGTCGCGGAACTCGTAGAGGCTCTGGCAGGCGTCTCCGACGATGAACAGGGATGCCCCGTAGGCGGTGCAGAACGAGAGGACGAGCAGGAGGTCGACGGCGGAGTTGTCCTGGGCCTCGTCCACGATCACGTGGGAGATGCCGCCGGATCCCGTCCGCCCGTTCATGGCGAGCACGACGGCGGCCTGCATCACGAGGTCCGCGATGCCCACCTCCTCGAGGGCGCCGAGGATCCCGTCGGGGTCGCCCGTGACCTCCTCCACGCAGGACAGCGCCGCCCCGCGGCGCCCTAGGGTGCCCTGGCGGACGATGTCGGCGCAGCGGGTGAGCCGGGGGTCTGCCTGGGTGATGTTGGCGAAGGTCTCGGCGGGGGCCAGGGCGACACCTGGGGCCACGCCCTCGAACCGCTCCTTGGTCCACGACGCGACCGTCTGGGACTGCACCCCGGGGTGGAGCTCCCTCAGGTGGTCTGCCGCGGCGTTGGTGAACGACAGGCACAGCACCGAGGCCGCCTCCACGCCGGCGGCGGAAAGGGCGTCGAGGCGCATGTCCACCACGGAGCTCTTGCCGCATCCGGCCCCGGCGACCACGAGGGTGGCGGGGCCGGGGGCCTGGGCGCAGCGGAGCTGCTCTTCGGTGGGTGTCCAAGGCCTCTCCGGCACGGGGAGGGCCACGGTGCCCATGGACCCCCTCGCGGCGGCGAAGGCGTCGAGGGCCTCCCTCACGCGCGGTGGTAGGGCCCCGTCCGGGCCGTGTCGCTGATCGGTGTGCATAGGGGTCTCCTTAGGGTCGGGCCACCCCGTGGTCGGGGCTTCCGCCTTGAGCTGAAACCATTTTCGTCTCTTTGACCGACACAGGTATAGAAAAGGTGCCAATAACTGTAAAACCGCAGTAGAACATGAGTAAACTGAGGTACGAAAGATATGGACTCGAACCCGAAAGTGGGGTCTGCCATGACAGGTGCGGGGCACGTCTGCACGGCCATCTGCGCGGGGGCGGCGGCCTTGACGCTCATGGGTCAGGACCCCATGTCTCCCCCCGGCGCCCTGGCGGTCGCCCTGACCGTCGCAGGCTCGCTCCTTCCCGACGTGGACACCGAGACGTCGGTGGCCGGTCGCTGCCTCAGGCCGGTGTCTTTCACCCTCGCCGCCTTGGGGGTTGCCCACAGGACCCTTACCCACTCCCTCATGGCGGCACTCTCGGTCGGGGCGGCTTGCTGGTGGCTCTCCTCAAGCGGCCTCGGTGCATACCCCTGGTGGTTCCTCGGCGGGTTTCTCCTGCACCTCTTCCTGGACTCGCTGTCCAGCCAGGGGGTGCTCTGGCTCTGGCCCGCACAGCGGTTCTTGGGGTCGGGCCCGTACCGCTACAAGAGGGGCCACCACGGCGTCTACCGCGTGGGGAGCGCCGGGGAGGCCCTCATGGTGGTCCTGTTCTGCGGGGTCTGCGTGATCCTTCCCGCGGTCTGCCGCTAGGCCCTAGAGAATCCCCTGCGCGGCCCTCTGGGCCAGCCAGGAGAACCAGGGCAGCCCTTGGCGGATACCCTTCTTGACCTCGCGCTCATAGGCGTCGGGGAAGGTCCTGCGGGCGCACTCCGCTGCGATCTCCTCTGCCTGGGACCTGCCGAGGCCGCCGTACTCCCGGGACTCGCGGATGCGGTGCAGCAGCCAGCGCATCCGGGTCCACTCGTAGGTGGACCGGTCGTCGCCGAAGTCGGCGGGGGAGCGCCCGTACTCGAGTCTCTCGAGGTAGGCCATGAGGGTGGCCTCGTCGCCCTCGTAAGAGTTGCGGGCGGGCCTCCTGGCACAGGCCAGCTCTGCAGCGTCCCTGGCGGCCGTCGAGGAGGAGCCCCCGAGGGCCGTCGGGCAGCCCTCGTACAGCTCCCGAAGGGAGGTGAGGTCGTATCCCGGGTCCCTGGCCAGGGCCTTTCCGGTGAACGTCACCCAGTGGCGCTGGAGGAACTCGAACCAGTTGTTCTCCGAGCGGAGGCGCTCGGCATCCTCCACGAAGGACCCGCCGAGGTCGTCGGTGAGGAAGAGCAGGTGGAGGCCCTTGCCGGAGACCGAGATCTCCCCGTAGGCCCAGGGTGCGTCGAGGAGGCGCTCCCGCAGGTCCTCGGGGCAGTCCGGCTCGATGTCTGCGACCACGATGCCCGCCTCGCGAGAATCGAGGTAGAAGCCATAGGAGGTGCCGTCGGGCACCAGGTCGAGGAGGCGGGGGAGGTCCACGCAGTCGGTCTCGTCGCGGTGCCGGTTGCCCCGGAGTCGGTCGGTCCCCCAGGAGTCCATGGCCACGGGCACCTTGGGGTTGCCCGGCATGGTGGCGGCCCAGCGGTGGAGGGGGGAGATCAGGGGCCAGGCGGCGCTGGCGCGGAGCACTTCGAGGGCCATGGGGACTCCTTGTCTCAGGTAAAGGGATGGCCCGCCCGGTAGGGCGGGCCATGGGGCTCTCCGTTCGGTTAGGGCTGGACCATGGGGCCGCCGAGGCCCACGGTGGCCCGGAGGGCGTCGGGGACCGCCGCGGGGACGACCTGGGCGGCGGGTGCGGCCTGGGTCTGCTGGGCCTGGTTGATGACGGCCTCGAGCTCGGCCATGCGGGCCATGTCGCTGGCACTCATCGGCAGGCGGGACTGCTGGCGCCCCACCAGGGCGCCGTACTCGGCGAAGACCTGCTGGATGTCCACGACCTGCGGGGAGGGGGAGGGCTGCTGGGCCATCGGGGGCACCGCGACCGGCTGGGGGGCCGCCACCTGCGGCTGCGCCGCCTGGGCCATCGCCTCGGCGGGGGTCGGCGGGAACTCGATGTCGTGGTCCTCGATGACGTAGGCCTGCTGGGGTGCCGGCTCGAACATCGGCTGGGGCTGGGGCTGCGCCGGGGCCGCGGCGGGCTGGGCGGCCACGACCGTGTTGGTGAGGTTGATGCCCCAGGCGGACAGGTCGATGGGGCCGTTGTTGCCGCTGCCCCAATAGCGCACGCCCTCGGGCAGGACCACCATGTCGGGCCTCATGTACTTCTCGCCGTTCTTGTTGGTGTGGCACCCGACGGCGACCATGACCGGGAGGTTGTTGGCGAGGTTGCCGACCAGCTCCACGTTGTCGTAGCCGGTGCCTGCGGCGTTGGGCTGGCAGACGGGGATCCGGTCGTAGAGGCGCTCGTTGGGGCCGAGCTCGCTCACGTCGACCTTGTAGTCCTTGTTGGCGGCACGGGGCTCCAGGCGCAGGTGCCTGTGGCCGTCCTTGCTCTGGTAGATCTTCTCGGCGACGTAGGCCTCGAGGGGGGTGAGGCCTGCGGGGTTCTGGGCCATGATCTCGGGGTCCATGACATCGACCACGTAGGTGGGGTAGTCCTTCGCATAGCGGTTGTACATGCGGGTCTTTTCGAGGGCCTCGCCGTGGAGAGGCTCGTAGAGGCGGGAGTACGCCAGGGTGCCGCGGACCATGGCGCAGTCGCCGACGGAGGCGTTCAGCAGGTTCTGGGAGGCGCTGGGCATAAGGGGGTTCCTTTCCGCTCGTTCTTGCACTTCTTCTTCAAAACTCCAACCGGACGGCCGTCATCGGCCGTCCTTTTCACCCATCCCTCGACCTCCTGCCGAGGACGTCTCTCGCCACGTCCCGGAGCACCGAGTCCTGGACCTCGCGTTTGCCCGCGAGGGCTCCGGCGACCCTCTGGTCGACGGTGTCGGCGCACAGGATCCGGTGGATGATCACGGGGTGGCGCTGGCCCTGGCGGGCGAGGCGGGCGTTGGCCTGCATGTAGACCTCCAGGGCCCAGGGCAGCGTGTACCAGACCATGGTGTGGCCGCCCTCCTGGAAGTTGAGCCCGTGGCCGGCGCTCTGGGGCTGGATCAGGAGGCGCCCGATCTCACCCCGGTTCCACCGGGAGAGCATGGCCGCGGTGCCGTCGAAGACCTCCACGGCCGTGTCCTTGCGGGTGCCGTCCCCCGCCACCCCGAAGCGCCGGCAGATCATGTCCAGGTCGCTCCTGAAGTGGTAGCAGACGAGCACGGGGGCGGTGCTCGCCTCGAAGACCTGTCCCAGGGCGTCGAGCTTCCTCTCGTGGATGGGGACGTACTCGCGGTCGTCCCCCAGGTAGAGGGCCCCCGAGGCCATCTGGCGGAGCTTGTTGGAGAGCACCGTCTTGGAGACCACGTCTACCTCCACGGGCCTGCCCTGGCCGTCGACGCCGAGGGTGAGGGTCCAGTTGTAGAAGAGGTCGTCGTAGAGGTCGCGCTCCTTGGCGTCCATGGCCACGGTGATGTCGTTCACGGTCACCTCGGGGAGGCTGATGTTGGGGTTGGCGACCGACACGCAGGTGTCGGCGATGCGGGCCATGACGGCCCCGTGAGCCCCGGGCAGCGGGTCCCAGAACCGGATCTTCTTCTTGCCCCGGCCCGGGTCGTAGTCGTGGGGTGCGAAGAACGTCGTCAGGAAGGTGTCCTCCGAGGTGCCCAGGGACCTTCCCCCATCCAGGAGGTAGAGCTCGGGCCAGAGGTCCGTGAGGCCCTGGGGCGAGGGCGTCCCCGTGAGGCCCACGATCTTGGCCACTTGGGGACGGACCCTGGCCATGGCGCCGAAGAGCTTGCTGGAGCTGCTCTTGAAGGCCTGGAGCTCGTCCAAGATGACCACGGGGAAGGGCCAGGTGCCTATGAAGGGGCACGCGGGGTCGTCCATGACGTGGGCCACGACCGACGCCAGGCGCTCCTTGTTGAGGAAGCACAGGGTGGAGGGCTCCGCCGCCAGCCCGTCCACGAGCTCCAGGGTCTTCTTCCCGGGAAGCGTCCTGCCCCGCCCGTCCACCACGAGGCTCAGGGTGCGGAAGGGGTAGCCCCACTTCTCCACCTCGGCCGGCCACGTGGTCGCGGCCACGGTCTTCGGGGCCACCACGAGGGTGTGGCAGGCCGGGTTCATCTCGTAGAGGGCCTGGAGGCAGGTGAGGGTCTTGCCGAACCCCATATCTAGGAATAAACCAACTCCTGATTTATGCAGGATGAGGTCCTTGGAATACTCCTGGTAGTCGTGGAGCCTCACATTCGGCACCGGATCACCCCTCCCTTCCGACCCTGTCGTCCGTGTCCTTTCGTGGACCCTCCGTGCCGCGCCTCACGGCGCGGCCGCTGGCCCTGTCTGCCCGATGGCTTCCACGGCATCCTCGACAGCGGCGAGGCGCCATCCGTCGGGCCCCTCCACGAGGAACGCCGGCACGTCGGTCACGGCGAACCTCTCGCAGAGGGCATCGCCGACGGCTCCTGCGGAGGAGACCCAGCGGACGGACCCGGCGGGAAAGATCGGGAAGACGGCCTCGCAGTCCGGACAGCCCGCCCGAAAGACGCCCACGGGGCGACGGTCGGGGCCTTCCAGGAGGTCCGTCGCGGCGGAGGCGTCTTTGAGGAACCCCTCGTCGACGGGGCATGAAATCACTGCGTCGAGAAGCCCGGCGGGGGAGAGCCGGCAGAGCTCTGCGGTGGACACCCCGTGGGATGCCGCCAGGACCGCCGTCAGGGCCGTCGCGAAGACCGCTGCCCAGAGGGCCGTCAGGACCGCATTCCGGACCCTCTGCCGGAAGGCCCCTCCAAGGACCGCTGTCAGGGCCGCCAGGGCGGCTGCCAGGACGGCCCCCATCAGGCCCTCCCGGGGCGGTCTCGGAGGTCGCCCTTGATGGAATCCACCGACAGGGCGTCCAGGCGGATGCGCCTTCTCCGGACCTCTTCGGGGTCCGTGGCGAACATCCCGAGGCACTCCTTGCGGTCCCTCCAGGGCCATTCGTGGCTGTGGAGCACGACTTCGTGGTCGACGTTGATGAAGTAGTGGATGCAGCGCAGGAACCGGTTGGGCCCGCATTTGACTCTGTGCTGGGTGACCCTCATGGCCACGGCGAGGTTCGCCCCCGGAGCGAAGCAACGGCCGAGGGTGTTGAGGACCTGGGCTATGGATGCCTCCCGATCGGCGCTCCAAGGGTCGCACCCGGCGATCCTCACGTCGATCATGGTCGGTGAGCAGCCGATCGTCTCGAGGCCGACGGTCTTGAGCATGCACTGGGTGGCGATGACCCCGCGGTCGGTGCAACCGGCTGCCAGGGGCAGGTGGCTGCAGACGACCAGAGGGGCGCCGTAGGACACGTCCATGTCTATGGCCGCAGACCTTCCAGAAGTGGCCATGGTATACCCCCTTCGTGGGATGGGATGGGATGGGAACGGGCCGCATCCCGTGGACGTAAGAGCATGTCATTACAGTTGAACGGCAACCGCTTGCGTTGAACGGGCGATGATGGGCCCTGGCTTTCGGTGCGAAGGGCCAGAAACAGTCCCTCACCCTCTTGAAAAGTCTTTGGACTTCATTCAAGATTACCTTAGGTTCCATAAAGGAACAGCCTCTATCTTGTATGACCTTGGAGGTAGGTTGATCACCGACAGAACCTTGCGCGCCTTCAGTATCGCGGTGGCCATGGGCAACGAGAAGGAGGCTCTCTACCTCTGCCAGGCCGTGAGCGAGCTCGGGATGCCCGTGGAGCCCTTTTACGTCCATGGGGACCGCGAGCTTGTCGAATGCTGCGACCGTGGCGTCGCGGACATGATTCTCATCGGTGACGACTTCGGCTCCACCAAGGGCCGGTTCACCGCGCACCTCCGCGCGCTCCACCGCCTTAAGGACCCCGCCCCGGCCGCCGTCGTCTGCCACTCCAAGGACTCCTATTGCGCGGCCGCCGAGGCCAGGGCCGAGGACGCGATGCCCGCGTCCTTCGACGGCGCCCGCCTGCGCTCCACCGTGGAGCGTCTCATGGCCATGGTCCCCGAGTCGTCCCGCGTGATCGAGATGATCGACTGCCTCGAGATCGACGACGGTGCCGAGGTCCATTACGCCCGCTATTCGGACATCTCCGTGGTCCGCTGGAGCTCGAAATCGCGCAACAAGGTGGAGGTCTACACCATGGATGGCCCCTTCCTGTGGTCGCGCACCATGGAAGAGGCGAGGAGGGAGCTCCACCCGAAGGGCTTCGTCATGGTCAGCCGGAACGCCGTGGTGAACCTCGAGGCCGTCCTCGAGGTGATGCCGGAGAACAGCCGCAGGATCAAGCTCAAGATGCCCTTCATGTCTGAGCCCGTCACGGTCTCCAAGTCGCTGTCCAAGGAGGTGGCCGAGGCCCTGGCCCTCACCGGGCGTTTCAAGGCGGAGGACTTCTCCGGTGGCGGCAACATGGGCGTCTTCAGCGCCGGCGTCACGGCCGACTTCCTGCAGAAGGCCATGGCGCTCGTCAAAGGCGGCGACAGCGGCCAGGGCACCCTGCCCGGGAACCTCCTGGGGGCCTTCTAGGGCCGCATTCCTCCGAGGCGCGCTGTCGTCGCCGAGCCCCAAGTCGCGTCCCTTTGGACGCACGCCTTTTCCATGGGGCCGATCGCACGGCCCGAGGTGGACCCACCCCTGTGCCGGGGGAGGCCGTGGATAACCTCTACTTTACATAATCCACATTATCAGAGATTCCCCCTCGGCATTGAGCCGCAGGTCGGAGCCCTGCGTGTGCCCCCATGCTATCGGTCGTCGACCGAGGGGTGTCGCCCGAGGTCGATACCGTGAAGATTCCCATGGTCCGTCCCGTCGCGTGCAACATCTTTCGCTGACGAGGTATGTATCGACCAATATCGTATCGTTTGAACCGGTGCCCGCCTTCGGTCGGGGTTGTGCCCACAGCCAAATGCAGTCGTTTTGTGAAGGGCCCTACGGGCGGACGATGCTGTAGAAAACATGGGTTCGCCTATAATCTATATGTTGGCCTGTAGACTTCCTCATAGGTCCCTGAAAGGAACGACTGATGCCTCTCGAGAAAACGACGACATCCGACGGCCGGTACGAGGTCGCCGCCTGGGCCCTGAACCCTGTGTCGGAGGATGGCAACGGTGTCTGGAAGACGAGGTGGCTCATCACCGACACCTACACGGGGGATTCGATGAAGGAGACGAGGACCCTCGTCGCCGACTCCAGGGAGGCCGCCGAGGAGAAGCGCGACCGGATGCGCTGGGACATCGTCGAGGCCCTCGAGGGCGGTTACTTCGACTCGGCGGAGTCCGGCATCCTGGGGTATCTCGGCAAGGTCCTGGAGGGGCCGTTCGACAGCGCCGAGGATATGGCCCGGACCGAGGAGGCCTCCAAGATCCTTGTCTCACTCCTCCTCGGCACCGACCTCGGCAGGACCCCTTGGCGCATCTGGACCGACACCATGGCCCGCAAGGTCAGGGCCATGATCAGGGACGCCGGTGCGGAGAAGGCCGTGGAGAGACGGGCCAAGGAGCTTCTGACCGCCGTCCTCGAGCGCTCGAGGACCTATGTGCAGAGTCTGTCTCACTCGGCCCCCGGGGCGGTCTCCAGGGTCGTCTCGACCTTGGACGGTGTGACGATGGTCATGATGGCCGTCGACAGGGACGCCTTGAGGCACCCCCGTCGGGCGGCCTACGCCTGGATCAGCCTCCTCACCGGATTCCAGTACCTGAGGATCGTCGCCCTGAGGCGCTGCGACCTGGACTTCGACACCCGCACCATCACCTCGCGCCTCAAGGCCTCCCCCCTGGGGTCCGGCTTCGCGCCCCACTACGAGGTCGAGGACGCCCCCGTCATGGTCAACCAATGGCCGGAGTCTCTGGACCCCGTTATGGTCTGGGCCGCCGCGGCCTGCGAGGACCCGAGTCCGGACGCGTTCCTGTTCCCCAACGACCGGACCGGGTTCGACGCGACCTCCTATGTAAGTCGCTGGATCAGGGGCCTCGAGATGTCCGTGCTCGGCGAGGACGCGGTCGAGGAGATAGCCAACTCCAAGCGGAGCCCCTTGGCCCTCCAGCGCAAGGTCTACGGCACGACCATGACCCGGGCCGGGTTCACCCCCTCCAAGGTCACCTCGACCGTTGGGTTCATCCGCGGCATCGGCGCCGCCGCTCCCGGTGGGACTGAGGGTATGACCATGGCCGAGGTGGCCCAGCGGGACCTCCCGGCACCGGACCGGGAGGTGTGGGGGTCGCTTATCGCGAAGGAGATCGAGGACTGACCCTCTCAGAGGGAGCGGAATGCGTCGACCAGGGACCGGGCGTCGTCGTCCAGCAGGAGCACCTCCCCCGAGACCTGGGCGCAGGATCTGCCGCGGAACCTGTTGACGGCGCACTCCCCCACGACGGCCACGGTCTGGCCCTCCCGGACCCCGGAGGCCTGCTCGGCCCCCCGCCAGAGGATCGCCTGGGTCCCGTCGGAGAGGGCCCATTTTGCGTGCTCCTTCTCGGAGCCCATTAAGGACAGCCTCTCGGTGCCGTCGACGGTGAAGACGACGGCCGCCACGGGGCGCTCGAAGCCGGGCCCGAACGGGGCCATCCTCCGGCACGCCGTGACGAGGTCGTCCACGTGCCAGAGCACGTCGCTTCCTGGCACGTAGGGGGAGATGCCGTCGTCGCCGGGGGCGATCAGGACGTCGATGGCGCAGAACGGGTCGTCGTCGCGCTCCGCCTCGACCTCCTCGGCGATTGCCGCCACCACGCGCCAGGCGTCGTCGAGGCGCCCCGGCTCCATGGAGACGCCGAAGGCGGGGCCGTGACCCTGGGCGAGGATGCTCTGGGCAACGAGGCGGCTTCTCAGGTCGCGGCCCCCGGGGGCACGACCGGACCCCGAGAGGGTCCCGTCCTGCCGCTCGATCAGGACGAGGCAGGGGCTTCCCGACTCCCCCATCAGCTTGTTGGCCACAAGGCCCACGAAGCTCCCCTCGCAGGCGCCCTCCCTGTCCACGTAGACGAGGGGCGCCATGGGCTGGTCCTGGGCGACGAGTGCCTCCATGGCGGCGGCGACCCGCTCCTTGCGCTCCTCGTTCATGGCCGCGATGCGCGCCGCCGCCTCGGCCCTCCCCTCGGCGTCCCCGGCCCAGACGAGGTCCCGGATGGAGGCGAGGTCGTTGCCCGTGCGGCGCATGGAGTTGAGCATCGGGGACAGCACCATGTCTATGTCGGTCTCCGAGAAGTCCTGGGGCGCCTTCGGGTAGCGCCGGGGGCTTCCGTCGGCCTCTAGCTGGGTCACATGGAGGAGAAGGGTCCTGAGCCCGAGCATGACGCGGCCCCAGAGCCCGCCGTCGTCGAGGTCCGCGTCCTCGGACATAAGCAGGAACTTGCAGAGGGCCACGGCGTCCCGGCTGTCGGCCCTGGACGGTCCGGAGCAGGGCATGACGTCCCCCCTGGCCCCGATGCCGGCGATCTTCCTCGAGAGCCGCACCTTCCGGCGCACGCCGTCGGTCACACAGAGGTCGTCGGCGACCCTGCCCATGAGGTCGGCCGCCACGTGGGCGCCGCATACGGTGTAGGGGTAGGGGTCCTCCGGGAGCGACGGGTCCGCCCAAGCGGTGGCGGGTCGGTCCGGGGAGTCCTTCTGGTGGTGGTCGGTCACCACGGTCATGATCCCAAGGCGTCCGGCCTCCTTGACGGCCTCGTCCGCGGAGATCCCCACGTCGGCGGTGAGCAGGACGCGGATGCCGGGGTGGGCCTCCTTCATGGCCCGCACGTCCTGCGGCCTGAGGCCGTAGCCCGCCGAGGGGTCGGCGAACCAGGGGACGAAGTCGGCCCCCATGGCCGCGAGCGAGGAGCAGATGACGAGCAGCGACGAGATGCCGTCGGTGTCGAAGTCGCAGAAGACCCCGATCTCGGACCTGGTCCGGACGGCGGACGCGATCAGGGCGGAGCACCGGTCGAGCCCGGCTATCATGCGGCTGCCGTCCACGGCGTCGAGACGGGACAGGAAGTCCCGGTCGTAGCCGCGGCGCAGTATGAACGACTTGACGAGGGCGTTGTCCATGGCCATGGGGCATCAGCTCTTTTCTGTAGTTGTCTTGTCCGGACGTCGTGGCCGCCCGAGGTGCCCGAGGAGCGAGGGGCCGCGCCAGAGGACGACGTTGGCGAGGCAGAGGGCCACGGCCGACGCCGCGGGGGGCGGCGGTGCGGTGACCACGGGGCCGAGCGCCACGGTGGCGGCCCAGGCGACAAAGCAGCCGAAGGCCCCGTAGGGCATCCGATAGGCGGCGAGGGCCGCCATGGCAGCCACGCAGCGGACCGCCGTGGGCGGGTCGATGCGGCCCCCGGCCCACAGGGTGACCGCGCAGGCGGCGAGGCCGGCCACCGCCGCCTTGCCACGGGTCCCCCGCAGCAGGAGGGCGGGCAGGGGCCCGAGGATCCCGAAGGAGACCAGGGCTCCCAGGGCGAGGGATCCCACGGCGGCCGAGGGGCCTGGGCCGAAGGGGTCCGTCGGTGCGGCGGCGGTCAGGGCGCATACCGCCACGGCGGTCCAGGTCGCGGCCCTGAGGGGCGACACCTTCGTGGCCATGGACAGCTGCACGACGGAGAGGGACACCGCCCTCCGGTCCTGCCAGCACAGGATGCAGGCGGTGAGGACGAGGGCGAGGCAGAAGGTCGTCTGATAGGTCAACGGGACTCCTCAGGGCTATGGGTGCGCGACGGGTGCAGGGCCGTCGCGAGGAACAGGGCGGTCAGGGAGACGGAGAGCAGCGGTGCGGCGACAGAGACCGCGTCTGCCACGGGGGCGGGGACGGGGATGCTGGCCTCGGCCCAGAGCCATGCTCCCCCGTTGAAAAGGACGTGGCATAGGATGGCCCAGGCCAGTCCCCTCACCTCCCGTAGCGAAGCGAGGGAGGCTCCCGCCGCTACGAGCCAAAGAAGGTCGTCGGGCCTGCCGTGGCAGAGGGCGAACAGGCCCGCGGAGATCGCCACGGCCGCCGGCCTCCCGAAGCGCCCGTCGCAGTAGGGCTGGATGGCCCCCCGGAAGAGGAGCTCCTCCGCCACCGGTGCCGCGAACACGGCGGAAAGGGCCGCGAGCGCCCCGACCGGGGAGGCGTCCCCTGTCACCGAGGCGTCCGCCTGGGCGCCGGCCCAGGCGAGGGCGAGGGCCGCGGCAGGCAGCGCGGGGGACGGCTCGCCCTTCGACGGGGGGCGCCTCCCGGCCCGGTGTCCGACGACCCAGGGGAGGCATACCGCGGCGAGGAGCACCCTCGCCAGGAGGTTCACGACCTCGGGGCGTCCATCCCCTACGACAGTCCCGGCGACGAGGGCGCATCCCAAGGGGAGTGCCATAGAGACGGCCCAGAGGGCCGCCAGCCGTGCCAGCCCCCCGGATACGGTTCGAATGCTGTTGGCCATGGGACCCTCCTCCCCTCCCCTACGCCCTGCCTGAAAACTTCCAGTGTCGTCAATGTTATCGGAACGGGGTCGTGGCCCGTGACACCCCGTGTCATGGGTGGGTCCCGACCGGTGCCACTGTCAGCCTATTAGCCTGACAGGCTGTAAGGCATAATGACCCCCCCTGACCCTTCGCGGTCCCAAGGGGGCCTCCCGGCGGCAGTGTCTTTGCCGCCCCGCCTCCCAGACCCCTCCGGCCGGCGCTCAGTCGCCGGCCGATCGACCCTTGAAAGACGGGTCCGGAACATCAATCGGTCAATGGGGTACGGTCCCGCCGAAAGGGGTCCGGCGGCGACCGTCGGCCCAGCCCTCGCGACGGTCCTGATCCACGGCCCCTCCCGGGGCCCCTTGTGATGATGTTCCGGCAGAACCTCCCGGCGGATCGGTGCGCCTCACGGGGGCCCTGGTGGGGGTCTTCCAGAGACCGGTCGAGGGGGACCTCTGAGAGCCGCCCCGGGCGGGAGGCCGTCGCCGGGCGGGCCCCGGTGGCGACGGGTCGGGGCCATCCCGGAAAGGGGCGGGGTGCGGTCCCCGGCGCCGCGGCCTCTGGAGGAGGAAAGGGGGGCGGCGGTCCTTCCGGGGCGACCGTGGGGACCTGTCCGGGACCCCTCTCGGACGTCCTCCTGGCGGTGCCTCCGGGGTTTCGCCGGCCCCCTCGAGGGCTTCGCAGTACGGCGGGAGATAGGTGGGGCACAAGATAATCTATACAACCGCATCGCCATGGCTCCGACGGGCCCTGGCGCCGGAGGCGCCGCGCGATTCCCTTATGCTCTTCAACGACCCGAGACCCCCATGTCCGTCATTGTCCCCACCGAGCCGGGTTTCCGACCCTCTACCTGCATCCCATCGCCCCCTACGGCCGCCCCCGCCGGCGGGTCCTGCCACAGGCCCCGCCAGGGCTCTCCCGGGACCCCCGCAGGTAGCTTCCCTGCGAGAGTCCTTCCGTTTGGCTCCTGGCGTCGGACCCTCCGGGGCCCTCCCCGGAGGGGTGCTTAAGGTGCGTCGTCCCGGCCCGTCCGCGCGGCCCTCTGCGGCCGGCGGGTCCCGCGTCCCCCACCGCCCTGGGGTCCCGGCGGTGGCCCTTTTCCCCAAGGGTCTGGCGGACCGTTTCCCGCCCCCCTCGGAAGGGGTCTATCAAGGGCCTCCTTCCCGGAACCCCTCTTCCGGGCACCCCCTGCCGGCCCCCCTTTCGACCGTCTCCCGAGAGGCTCTGCCGGCACGTTCCGCCGGGACCCTTCGCCGGCCCTCCGCCAAGGCCTCCGGCGCGGCCTTCCCCGGGGACCCGGCAAGGGCCTTCCCGGAAGGTTTTCGGGCGGGGCCCCCGCCGGGCCTGTCTGCCGCGGCCCCCTCCAAGGGTCGGAGCCCCTCTTGGGCCCCTGCGGGAGGGTATGGTCCGGAGGCGTCGCTGAGGAGTTTCCAAGGAGGGCCCCAAGGGGGTGCCGTCCGATGTTTTCGCGCTGCGGTTCCATTACGGACGTTTATATGACGGAGCCCCATGGGGGGGCACCGGCGGACCGGTGCGACGGAGGCGCCGCCAGGGGTCTTCGGCAGGACCCCGCGGAGGGTCGGCTGTGGGGTGTCTTCAGGGAAACCCTGTCAGGCTGATAGGCTGAGAGTCTATCAGGCTGACAGTAGCTCCTCGGGGCCCCTCCGCCAGATCCTCGGAGAAGGGCGGTCTCAAGGGTGCCTCTTGCCGGGGCCTCGGCGGATGGTTTTCGCCAGAGGTTTCCGGCGGGGGGTCTGGCGGGGGCACGAAAAAATAAAAGCCCCCGGCACGTAGCCGGGGGCATATCGAAGGAAACGGCGTCTTCGGTGCGGGGCGCACCCTCCGCCCGGGGCCGCGGACCCTGTCGGTCACGCGGCGCGCGGGGGTGCCGGGCAGCCCCTTGTCAGGCGACCTGGTCGTAGGCCCCGGGAGCCGGGGCGGGCATGGGGGCAGGCTGCCCCGTGCGGGGTGCCCAGGACTCGACCATGATGTCTCGGACGGAGGCCACGCGGACCGTCTGCTTGAAGCGGGTCTCGCCGGTCTGCTTGTCGGTGAAGGTGGAGGAGCTCATCTGGGCGACGATACTCACCACGTCCACCTCGCCCTTGAACATACGCATCAGGATGTCCTCGTGGAACTGACCGGTGTTGCGGTCGGCGAAGACAGGGACCTCGATGTCGATGAAGGAGTAGCCGTGGCGCTGCTCGGTGGCGGGGCTGCCGTCGGTGTTGAACACCTGGGCGCCGTTCTTGTAGACCGGCTGCTGGCTGGCAAAGTCGTCCTTGACCATCAGGGTGAGGCGCCAGTTGTGGCAGCGGCCGTTGTCGAAGCAGACGACGTTGGGGCGGCCGCCCTTCTTGGAGGCGATCTTGCCGGAGAGCATGACCTTGTTCATGAGACATCCCTTTCTGTCGGGCTGGCTTGGCGGGTTCCGTGGAGGTGGGGCCCCGGTCCTTGCGGGGCCCCACGCACCGGTCGCTACTGGGTCTGGATGAACGGGCTGTCGGCCACCGCCGGGGGCACCGGGGCGGCGGTCACAGCGGCCTGCGGCTGCTGGACGGGGGCGTCGGCACGCTTGGCGGCGCTGCTCGTGAAGTCGATCTCCTCGACCACCACCTCCACCTTGGAGCGGGTCTTCTGGGTGTCCTTGTCGATCCAGCTGCGCTGGTCGAGGTGGCCCTGGACGGTGGCGCGGGTGCCCTTGGTCATGTACTGGGCGATGGCGCTGGCGCGGCCGCCGTACAGGACGCAGTCGAAGTACTTCGGCTTGTCCTCGTACTCGCCGGTCTCCTTGTTCTGCACGGAGCGCGAGACGGCCAGGGAGAAGTTGAGCACCGGGGTGCCGCCGGCGGTGGCGCGCAGCTCGGCGTCGTGGGTGAGGTTGCCGGACAGGGCGACGGTGTTGATGCCGTTCATGGGTGGTTCCTTTCTCATCGGTGTGTCTCGAGGTGACCGTTCCTTAGGTCCCTCTCACATAGGTCCTGTCGTCGCGGTGATCCGCGACGCAACTCCTCGTGGGGCGGTCGGTTCCCGGTTCGGTCAGGCCATCCCCTTCTCCGGGGCCCCCTTGGCCGCCATCCCGAGGCGGTCGGTGAGCCAGGCGTAGGCGACGGCGGCGGCCACCGCCACGGCGAAGGCCGTCGGGTCGAGGACGCAGGCCGCCTCGCCCTCGGGAGTGGTTCCGGCCGTGGCGGTCATGAGGCAGACGAACCCTGCGACGCAGGCCACGGCTGCGCAGGCCATGCGGGCCAGGTCGACGGGCTTGAGGCTTTCCATGGGGCTCCTTCCCTTCCGTCCGTCAGACCAGGGAGGGGACCATGGACTCGGAGTCGAAGTCCCACTCGGAGTTACGGGTGATGAAGCTGGTGGGCACGGCCTCCGCGGAGACGAGGTAGGGGTCGTAGGCCGCGTCTGCGCCGTCGATGGAGCAGAGGGCGGTGAGGGTGTCGTAGATCTCGAGGTCGAACATGGTGCCCCTCCTTCGGGTGCCGTGGGGACCGTCTCTTCACGGTCCTTCTCACAGGACCTTCGTGCCGGCGATATATTCGCCGGCCCCTGATGGGAGGCGGGTCATGGAGCGCAGGACCTTCAAAGAGGAGGGAAAGAAAAAGGCGGCCTCCGGAGAATCTTCCGGAGGCCGCGAGGTGGCAGTGGGTCCGTCGGGGCCTTCAAAGGGCCCGGACGACGTCTTCTAAGAGAAGGGGCGGCCTCCGGGGTCTTCCGGAGCCGCCTCTTGCCCTCCTATAGCGGGATCTCGGCGAGTGTGCCCAGGGTCAGGGTCGCGGGCTTCCCTGCGTCGATTCTGAAGTCGAGGACCCTCAAGGGCACCCCCGCCGCCTCGGCATAGCGCATGGTGGCCTCGGTGCCCCCTGTCCTGGCATCCCTGAAGGACGGACCGCCGGAGTAGAGGGCGACACAGAGGGCCGAGGCGTCCACCATGGCGCGGTTCCTCCGGTGCATGGCGGCGCCCCGGCGGTCGTCCGCGCCGCCGATGTGGAAGACCCGGTCCGCCACGGCCAGCATGGTCCGGTACTCACCCTGGCCGAAGCAGCCCCTCTCGGCCCATCGGGACTCCTGGCCCGGGAAGGGCACGGCCACCGCGTTGCAGATGTCGGAGCGGCCGGACCGCCCCTTGGCCTTGTGGACCGCCCAGAAGGCCAGCTGGTCGAACCCCTGGGCACCCCCTGTCAGAAACCGCCGGAAGCCATCCCGGTAGAGGGACTCGACGACCTCCACGAGCCCCGCCACCGCCCCGCGGTAGCTCCCGTGGTCGTAGCCGCAGAGCCTCTTGGGGCGGGGGCCGGTGAAGCAGACCGTCCGGGGACGCAAGGTCGAGGACCGGGCCGTCAGGTCCTCGATGTCGAGGTGGGTCATGGGTTCCTCCTTCGGGTGTCGCGGGCTCCGTCGGCCTGCCGCGGCCGGGTCACAGCACCCTGAGGTGCCGCGGCACCACGGCGACCTCGCCCCGGGGCGCCCCCGGGCCCGCCACAAGGCAGTCCACGGTGAGAAGGCCCCCGCGGCGCTGGGTGCCCAAGGGCACCAGGTCCTGCCCCTCCGGCCCCACCACGGCCCCTTCCTGGAGGCCCTCCCACACCACGTGGGTCTCCAGCAGGTCCAGGGCGTGGGCGAGCCGGTCCAGGGCGCCCACGGTGTCGGCCATGAGGAACCCCTCGTCCTGCCGGGGCGCCCCGTGAGGTGCGAGGCAGATCCCGAAGACGTCCACGTGGTCCCCCGTGGCGAGGCTGTCGGGGACGGGGATGCGGCGGTAGTGGGAGAGCCCCCGGGGAAGACCGCCGAGGCCCCTCTGGGAGAGCATCCGCGAGAGCTTTGCCGATGCCTTGCCCGGGTCCATCTCCGGCAGGTTGCTCCCGGGGACGCAGGCGTAACCCGAGAGCCGCACGGACCCTCTCCCCAAGGCGTCCCGGCAGGTGTGGCGGCGGACCTGTGCAGGGAGGAGGCTGCCGGAGCATCCCCGGTGGCCCACCGGGTCGCCCCCGAGGTGGTCCAGGGACCTAAAGACGGTGCGGTGGGTGTCGGCGGGGTCGATGTAAGAACCCTCACTCATAGCCACCCCCCTTTCCGTTGACACTCCCCATAGCTAAGGCAAGGGGATTCTTCCTTCGACGCGGATTGCCTACTTGCCACCTGGGTGGCAAGTAGGTCTTACGCCCGCTCCAGAAGCGTAGCTGGAATCTTAGACCCCAGCGGTTCCCGCATGCCCTGCGGTACCTTCCCTCAGGATCCTCTCGCCCTCCCGGGCGATGTTTGTGGCCGCGTTGAGGTCGCGATCGTGGGTCGCCCCGCACTCCGGGCAGCGCCACTCGCGCACCGACAGCGGCAGCCCGGGCAGCACGTGACCGCAGGCCGAGCACGTCTTGGAGGACGGGTAGAACCTGTCCACCTTGACGAACGGGCGGCCGTGCCAGGCGCACTTGTACTCGAGCTGGCGGGCCGCCTCGGCCATGGAGGCGTCCGAGACCGCCGTGGCCAGGCGGCGGTTCCTCTTCATCCCCTCCACGTTCAGGTCCTCGACGGCGATGGCTTGGCTCTCGCGCATCGCCTGCGTCGTGGCCTTGTGGACGGCGTCCTTGCGCCTGTCGGCCACGGCCTCGTGAGCCCTGGCCACCTTGAGCCTCTGCTTCGCCCTGTTCCTGGACCCCTTCCTCTTGCGGGAGAGGCGGCGCTGCTCTTTGGCGAGGCGCCTCTCGGCCTTGGCGAGCGCCCTGGGGCTGGCGACCCTGACGCCGTCGGAGCGGACCATGAGGTCCCGGACGCCGGCGTCGATGCCGAGCACGGGGACCTCGCCCTCGGCCATGGGGGCCTCAGGGCAACCCGTGCAGCTGAGCACGCAGAAGTACTTGCCGGAGGGGGCCCGCTTCACCGTGGCCGAGACGATGCGGCCCTCCACGGGCCTGGACACCCGGGCCCTGACCGCCCCGAGCTTGGGGAGCCTCAGGTGCCTCTCGTCGGGCACGGACACGCCCCAGTTGGTGCGGAAGCTCTGCCCGGGGTCCGACTTCGACTTGAAGCGGGGGTAGCCGGGCTTTCCGCCCTGTCTCACCCGGCGGAAGAAGTGGTCGTAGGCAGAGCAGAGGTCCCGCACCGCCTGCTGGAGGGCGTGGGAGTCCGCCTCGCGCAGCCACGGGTGCTCGGCCTTCCAGGCCGGCAGCATCCGGTCGAGCTCCCAGCGGGAGGGCGACTTCCCCGTGGCCTCGTAGGCGGCCTTGCGCACCTCGAGGCAGCGGTTGTAGACCCAGCGCCGGCACCCGAAGGTGCGCTCGATTCGGGATCGCTGGGCCTTGTTGGGGTAGATGCGGACCACGTAGGCTCGCTCCACGCTCACACCTCCTTCTGGGCCTCGATGTAGCGCTTGACGGCGGCCAGGGGCGCCCCGCCCACGGTGGAGACGAAGTAGCTGTTGGTCCATAGGGAGGGGATGCGGCTCTTCAGCCAGGGGAACTCGGAGCGCAGGTCGTGGCTCGTCCTGCCCTTGATGCGCTTCACCGCCCGGTGGACGCCGAGCTGCGGGTCCACGTCGAGGAGCAGGTGGACGTGGTCGGGCATGACCTCCATCTCGACGACCTCGAAGGAGAGCTCGGAGGCTACCTGGGCCGCGATCTCCTTGAAGCGCACGTCCACGCCGTCCACGAGCACCGCCCTTCGGTACTTCGGGCAGAAGACCACGTGGTACCTGCAGCTGTAGACGACGTTGTTGTTGCTCTTGTACTCCATGCCCTAATTATATCACAGCCTGCTATCTATCATTCTCGCAACCCGTGGGCGCGGCTCGACCCCATGGCTGAAGCCAGGGGCTTGCGCCGCGTGTTTCGGTCAGGAGCTCGATCACGTTCTCGATGGCGGCGACCTCACCGTCGAGCATGTAGCCGGCGTCGACTTCGTGTGGGTCGAGGTCGCCGCCCTCGTAGGCGACGTCGAGGACCGCCTTGGCCCCCTTCGCCGTCGCGAGAGACATCCTGAGCAGGTCCAGGGCGGTGGCGACGTCGCTCTTGGTCTTTTCCATGGGTTCCTCCTTAAAGGTCCTATCCCGGGCGTCCCCTTGCGGTCCTTAAGCCATGGCGCTGCCGCAGGCCTCCTCCAGGTGCCCCTGGAGGGCCAGGCGGACATCCGGGAAGCACTTGACGGCGGTCTCGACCCACCTGGTCCAGAGGGTGCGGTCGCGGGTAACGAGGGAGACGGCCTCCGCGACCGTCGGGGCGGTGCCTGCTGCCTCCGCCTGGGCGGCCACCTCGGCCACGGCGCAGGAGACCGCGTCGGTGAGGTCCGGGGCCGGAGCGGCAACGGCGTCTTCGAGGCCCAGGAGCGCCAGGCACTGCTCGGCCGGGTCCTGCCCGTCCACGACGATGACGTCGTAGCAGACGTCGTCTCCGGAGCCGAACACCTCGTCGGCCTCGCAGGTCCAGACCTCTCCCTGGAGCCAGGCGTTCAGGACCGAGAGCTCCGAGTCCACGAGCTTCGATGCGGCCTGCTCCCAGGTCTCCCCCTCGCCGCGGTTCACATCGTCTTTCGAGACCCACTGGAACCCGTCGACGGAACGTGCCCGCTCGCCGAGGCTTGCGAGGACGGCGAGGTCCCATCCGTCCACCCGCCACGGGTCGCGCGGGTCACCGGATGCGACGACGGCCCTGAGATACACCCCGCGGGATGCGAGGAGCCTGGCGGCGTCTGCCGGTTCCGCTGAGAGGGCGTCCAAGCAGAGCCCCCCCAGGAGCCGGAGGTCGCGCGTGGCCTCCACCGAGGGGGCGCAGTCCGGGTCGGTCTCGTCCACCAGGAGGTAGTCCCCTGTGGGCCAGGGGCAGGGGATCAGGGCGAAGCCGTCCACGGGACCGGCCTCGAAGGCGTCCCATAGGTCGGGCTCCGTGGCGCCCTCCAGAGACGGGGCACGGCGCCCCGCCTCCACAAGCTCGCGGATGCAGTCGAGAGCGCCATCGCCCTCGAGCTTTCCGGTGTAGCCAGTGCCCTCGTAGCCCACGAGGAGCGGATGGGGGCCGAAAGGCGAGCCCACGAGCTCGTGGTCGGTGAGGCCTCCTTCGGCCACGAAGGCCACGACCTCCTCCGGTGTGCAGGCGTCCTCCAGAAGCGAACGCAGGACCCCCTCGGGGTCCCGGCGCCGGGTGCCTGACCCGTCGGCGAGCCAGTCGAGGTCGCCGAACATCGCGAGGTGGTCCGGGTGGTCGAAGTCCCGACGCGGGTTCTCGGCATACTCCTCGCGACGGGCGAAGACGCAAAGCAGGCGGCCGTCTGAGTCCCTCACATAGGTGGGGTCGGGGAAGTTCTTCCAAAGGTCCATGGGTGGCTCCTTTCGGGGGCTGTCTGCTCCGAAGGGGCCGTCCGGTCCCCTCGCGGTTACCCCCGCCCGGGCGTCGTCGCCCGGGGCACCTTGAGCGGCCCGCTCTCGGGCCTACCGAGGCAGCGCCCTCCTGAGCCCGTCTTCCGCCCCCACGGCGTCCACGATCTCCAGGAGCTCCGTGGCCTGGAAGAAGCGCCCCCGGCGCCGGTTGCCGCAGGGGCTCACCACCCGGGCCTCGCACGCCTCGTCGAGGACGTTCAGGGCCTGGCGCTCGCTCACGCCGAGGGCCTTCGCGGCGATGGCGACGGAGGTGACGGGCTGGGCCACCAGGTGGGGCAGGAGCCTCGCCGCGGCCCCCGTCCGCCTCGACCCCATGGCCTGCCGCCACCTTTCCATGACCGAGTCGACGGCCGTGGCCGCCCGGCGCCCCACGGCGACGCCGTAGAGGACCGACTCGGCCAGGCGCCCCACCAACGGGGACACGTCCCCCCCTTGGTAGACGTCGATGGCGTCCATGTAGCGGCCGACGTCGTGGAGCAGCCCCGCCGAGAGCGGCGTCACCAGGCTGCGGCACACCCCGTCGTCTTTCAGCATGCGGTGGATGAGGGCGCGGCCGCAGCGCCCGTTGCCGTCCGCGAAGGGGTGGACGGTCTCGAACTGGCCGTGGAAGCAGGCGGCCTTGACCACGGGGTCGATGTCGTCCCTCCGGGAGAACGCGCAGAGGTCGTCCACGAGGGCGGCCACGCGCCCCGCCTGGGGCGGCACGAAGAGGGCCCCGTGGGGGCTGTAGGGGGTGCCGCCCACCCAGACCTGCTCCTCCCTGAGCCCCCAGGGCCTGCCCATGAGGGCCCCGTGGACCGAGACGACCGTGTCGCGGTCCACGGGGCCCTCGACCTCCAGGGCCCGGCCCATGGCATGGAGGTTCCGGGCGATGAGGCGCGCGTTTTCCGGGAGGTCGCCGGACACCTCGGCCCAGGCCACGTTCCTGGCGCTCGACGTGAGGTGCTCGATCTGGGAGCTCGCCGACGACTCCCCCCTCAGGAGGATGGCAGGAAGGTCGTAGCCGCGCTCCGCCTGCTCGGCGTCGAAGCGGGCGAGCTCCCGGCCGGCCTCGGAGACCAGGGGCCAGAGGTCGGGGTCCGGCCTCGGGGTGGCCTCTGAGATGAGACCGGGCACGGCCGCCCGAAAGGTTCCTAGGGTCTTCCTCCGCCGGCTCCGGGGGATCCAGGAGTCGTCGTCATACCTCGATTTCCAAGGCACCTCCTCGCAGCCCACGGTCGTCCAGGCGCCGTCTCGGGTTCCCATGGTCCCATCCCTTCCGTTGCCGTCTCATTAACGGAAAATATATCGCAGTAATTTCCGTTAGCTGCTTCTTAGTGGCAATCCCGCGCCAAAAAGGAGGGCCCCGGAATCTCCCGGGGCCCTCGCGGGTCGCCTTGCTTAGTTGATGGGCTCGTAGTGGTTGATCAGTTGACATCCCCCCACGGCTAAAGCCGTGGGGTTCCAAGAGCTCTTAAGCTGCTACTTGAGGGTACTTGGCGGTTCCTGCTGCTGGCGGGATCCGTTCCCCGCTCACTTCACAGGCGATCCGGGCCTGCCCGGCCCTTCTGAGTATGTTCTTCGCCGCGTTCACGTCGGCGTTCTCCGTGTGCCCGCAGCGCGTGCACAGGAAGTGAGACCGGTCTTTCCGGCTGGCGGCGTCCACGTGGCCGCACACGCTGCACCCCTGACTGGTGTAAGCGGCCGGCACCTCCACAAGGAGGCCACCCCGGTCGGCCAGTTTGTAGGAGAGCATGGCCGCGAAGGCGGACCAGCCCTGGTCGAGCACGGCCCTGTTGAGGCTGGCCTTGGCCGAACGGCCCTTGCCGTGGGCCCGGGCCGTCATCGACGCCACACGCAGGTCCTCGACGGCGACGTAGCCGTGGTTTTTGGCTATGTTTGCCGAGACCTTGTGGAGTGTGTCGCGCCTGACGGCGGCGGCCTTGGCCTGGAGGCGGGCGACCTTCTTCCTCTGCTTGCGCCAGTTCCTGGACTTGGGCTCGCCCTTCTTGGATCCGACCTTGCGGGAGAGCCTCCGCTGCTCCCGGGCGATCCGCGCCTCCAGGTCCCGGAGGGCGTGGACGCCGGGGTAGACGGTGCCGTCGGAGAGGGCGGCCAGGTACACCACCCCACGGTCGAGGCCCACCGGGTCGTGGAGGTCGAGGGTGGGCTCCGGTTCCTCAATCTTCACCTGGACGAAGGAAGACCAGTGACCCATAGCGTCCCGTTTCACCGTGAGGCTCTTGCACTCGCCCGCCAGGTGAACGTTTCCCCGGTAGCGCACCCAGCCGGCCTTGGGGACGTAGAGACGGCGGGAGGAGGAATCGAGCCTCCATCCCTGGGGTAGGCGGAACCCCTCGGCCCCTCCCTTCCTCCGGAAGCGGGGCATCCCGAAGTGGTCGGGCCTCTTCCTTCGGTTGACGAAGGCCTGCCCCAGGTCGCGCACGGACTGCTGGAGGGCCTGGGCCACCGCCTCGGAGAGGTAGGTGTACTTCGGATCTCTCTTCCAGACAGTCATTTGCCTCATGGCATCGTTGACGTCGAAGGAGGGGTCCTTCTCCCCTTGGAGGAGGTTGTGCCGGTCCAGTGAGAGATTCCAGACCTTGCGGCAGCACCCGAGTGTGCGGACGAACAGGTCCTCCTGCTCCGGTGTGGGGTAGAGGCGCAACGTGCAGAAACGTCGTCTCTCGGCCATAGCACGCCTCCCTTCATCGCTCATCATACAGAATCAGTTATCACCTGAACCTATGGCCCCACTTATGAGACCGGCTCATAGTGGTTAATCAAGTAGCCGCCCTCCACGCAGGTCTGCATGCCGATGCCGCCGTTGGCGTGCACCCAGCCCTCCACCTCGTTCCAGGTGGTGTCACGGCTGACCTCCTTGGAGCCGTGCAGGCGGTAGGTCTGGCCGTTGACCTCGACGTACTCGGTGCGGCCGGTGATCTTGGCGCCGCTGTCGCTCCAGTCGTGGGCGATGTAGTAGCCATCGGCCCACTCGGTGACGCCGCCGTCGGAGGCGGCCTCGGCGGTGCCGTGGGCCCTGCTGTAGTCGATGTGCCAGACGCCGTCGGAGCCCCGGTAGGTGGTGGCCCCGGCAGGGGCCGCGGCCACGGCGGCGGCCTCGCTGGCATAGCCCGCGGACGCCCCGGCGCTGGCCCTCGCGGCAGCCCTGGCGGCGGCCTCGGCGGCCTCGCGCTCGGCCACGGCGGCGTCCACCTCGGCCTTGACCGTTGCGGTCGCCTCCTGCAGGTCCTCCGTCGCCCCCCTCACCTGGGAGGCGTCCCAGAAGGTGTCGGCGCGGCCCATGAGGCGCACGAGGCAGGTCGCCGCCTCGAGGCGGCCCCTCGCCCCCTCCGAGGCCAGGGCGATGTCGTCCGACGCGGAGAGTCCCTCGGCCTCCGCCAGGGGTCCTTCGGCCTCGGCCCTGGCGGTGCCTAGGGCGGCCTCCTTCTGGGCCCCGAGGCAGGCGGCCCTCATGAGGTAGGCCTCCTGGGCCAGGTCCAGGGCCTCGCCGCGGGCCTGGCGGACAGCCTCCGCGGCCGCCCCCATGGCCATGATGGAGTCCCCGGGCCCCTCCGCCGGCACCTCCGCCGGACCGTCCGCCAGCCACGCCTCGGCGGCATCCCGGGCATCGCCCTCGGGGGTGTCCCCGATGACCTGGGCGAGGGCCTCGCGCTGGCCCGCCAGGCTCCCCTGGGCCACGGCGAGCTCCGCCCGGGCGGCCCCCAGGGCCTCCACGGAGGCCTGCCAGAGCCCCGCCGAGGTGAGGGCCGCGGCCGTCACGGCCAGGGTGCAGGCGAGGGTCCCGGTCAGTCTCCCGGGGGTGCACCGGCGGTCCTTCGCGGCGCGGGTCTTGCATACGGTGCTTTCGAGGATGGCCTCCATGGCGGGTCTCCGATCTCTCTCGACGTTCCCTTCTCACGGGGGTCGCCGCCGGCGGCTCCTGCCGCCGGGGACCGGGAAGGGGCCTGGGTGCGATCGGTCGATCATGGGTTCTTGTTGGAGGTTTTCGTAGGCACAGTCATCGATATACTGAGAAACCGCCGGTAGGTCGCAGTCCCCTGAATGGAAGTCCGAACCATCGGCCCATGAAATCCTTCTCTGTAGGACATCTGAAGGGAACGTCTTTCAGATGTCCGTCAACCGGTCCATTCCGGGACTCTCTTTCCGGGGCCCCTGCGGCCCTCTTGGTGGGAGCCTCCGGCAGGGGCTTCCCGGCGGGAGCTTCTGGCTGGGGCTTCCGGCAGAGGTTTCCGGCGGAGGCCCTCTTGGCGGGGCTTCCGGCGGGGGCTCGAAGCCCCGGTCGTTCAGGGATCCGGAAGGAGGGGTCCCGGGCATCGCGCCGTGGGGGTGGGGTCCCGGGGCCCTGGTGGGAGACCGGCTTGTCCCGGGACCGGAAGGAGGGGTCTGAAAGGGAGTATTAAAAGGTTCGAGGCCCATGGTGGGAACCCGGAAGAATCAGGGGCATCCCTACCCCTGAGGGTCCGGCCGCGCCCCATCGCCGGGGCCCTCCCTGTTCCCGTGCCCCGCCGGCTTCCCCGACGGGGAGCCGCCCTCTTCCCGGGCCCCGGGTCCCCTCGTGTCCCGGCGCCTGCGCCGGGCACAACGCCGGGCAAAAGGCCGCGTTCCACCGGGCGCAACGCCCGGTGGAACGCGGAGGCGCCGGCCCAGGGCGGGCTGGCACTGGGTTAGGATTTACCTGAACGTCCCTTTGGCTTCCTGCAAGGAGGGTCCATGGACCATTCGACGGCCCATCTGGGTGTCTCCGTCTACGTGAGGGTGGCGGGCTCGAAGCGTCTCGGCGTGGAGCCCTTCCCGCAGCCGCCCGAAGGCCTTCTGGACCCCTCCACGGGAGGCGGCAGGCACCACCCGGACCTGCTTCCCCCCTACCCGAGGTCGGCCGAGAGTGTCTCACCGGCCTCCATGGGCCTTGCGGTGGATTACCTGACGCGCCTCGACCAGGGCGCCGCCCCGGAGTCGGCCTTCTCCATCTCCCTCCGGGGGGCGCGGAACCTCGGTGAGGACCGGAGGGCCGAGGAGCTTCTGGCCCGGGTCGCCCGCGGGGGCGCCGAGGGCGTGGCGGCGGCCTTCGCCCTGTCGTCCTACGATCAGGCCTACCGCCGGGGCCCGGCCTTCTTCAAGGGGGAGGGCAGGGTCCCGAACGGGGCCGCCCTGGAGAACGTGGCGGCCATGAGGCGATACATGGGGCGGTTCTTCGACGCCTACGGCCCCATGGTCTGGGACGGCCCCACCTTCGACGGGGCCTACACCGCCTGCGTGTCGGCCGGTGACGCCGACTTCGTCTGCGGGGACACCCTCTGGGACATGAAGGTGAGCTCCTACGGGGCGACGGCCCTGCAGACCCTGCAGCTCCTCGTCTACTGGCGTCTCGGCATGCACTCCGACCGGGCCGCCTTCTGGGAGGGCGTCCGCCATGTAGGCATCGTGAACCCCCGCAGGGCCACCACCAGGCGCTGGGACCTCGACAGGGTCCCGGAGAGCACCGTCGAGACCATCGACCGCGAGCTCATCGGCTACGGCGTCTCGCCCGTCGTCGGCTGAGGCAGGGGCCGGCCCCACAGGGCGGCCATGAAGGCCCCGGCGGCCTCGGCCCCTGCCGAGAAGGCCTCGCGGCGGCGCCTCCGCAGGGCCCCCTTGCCGAGGGGCGGGGGTCGTCGTCGAGGCCGCAGGCCGCACACACCCCGGCGCGGTACCCGTCGAAGAAGGAGTCCCTGACAGCCGTCGCGGCCTTCCGGTCGAGGCCTCTCCAAAGGCCCATGGCCGAGGCGGCCCAGGCGCGGGTACCTGTGGCGGTCACGGCGTCGTAGGTCTCGACGAACTCCCCCACCGCCCTCTCCGGGCCCGCCACCGCCACCTGGCAGCCGCACCCTGCCACGGCGACGGGAAACGCCGTCCCCAGGGCCTTCGCGACCCTCTCCTGCCAGAGCTCGGGCACCTTGAGGCGACGGGGCTCCGGGGGTCTGCCCGGGCCGTCGGCCTGAACGTCGGGGACGTCGGAGAGTCTCATCCCGTGGGAGGCCATGGGGAGGAAGGCACTGAAACGGGTCGGCGTGGGCCCGGCGGACCTCCCCACCGGAAACAGCGACCCGAATCTCGCGGCGCCATGTCCGCGACCGTCCATGGACCCTCCCGATATAGTTGCCTGCAAGGAAAAAAAGAAAAGGGCCGTCACCCGGAGACCATGGGAGGGGGACGGCCCTCGTCCCGGTCCTGTGTGACCGGGTCGGGAATATCATGCGGCACCCCCTCGGGGGAGCCGCCGGAGGACCTGCAGGCCTCCGATCGAAACTGTCACCAAGCATATCCCATCTTCGCGGTCCCTGTCGGGGTCGGGTCCCGGGACGCCCGAAAAGAGGGGGCGCATCCGGTCGGGTGCGCCCCCTTTGAGGCAAGGGCTATCGGGGGACGGCCTCTGCCAGGGCCTCGCGCTGGCGGGCGCCGAGCCCTGCCACGCGGCGCTTCTCCGGGATGCCCAGCTCCTCCATGATCTTGGCCACCTTGGCGTTGCCGAGGCCCGGCAGGGCCTTGAGCAGGGACCTCACGGGCAGCCGGCGGCAGGTCTCGTCGTCGGAGGCCAGCACCTCGGCGACGGTCGTCGTGCCGTCCTTGACGCGGGCGAGGAGCTCGGCGCGGGCGTGGCGGGCGGCGGCGGCCTTGGCGAGGTTCGCGGCGCGCTGCTCGGGGGTGAGGTCGGGAAGTGCCATGGGTATCTCCTCTCGCCCCCCATCAGGGGGGTCGTTCTCCTTGACTGTCAGATGGCGCCTACCCTGATATACCCCGGGGTAGGCGCTTTTCGGTCGATCTTTTAGAAGGGGCTTTCGGGGGACGGCGCTGCCGCCCGGTGCCGTCGGGACCCCGGGTCAGGCGTCCAGGGCCCGGAACAGCTCGGCCGCGTCGGGGTACGTCTCGTGGGGTCCGGCGGCCAGGGCCAGGGCCTCGGCCACGGCCTCCAGGGTCTCGGCGTTGGGGGTGTCGTCGGCGGCGGGCAGGTCCCCGGGGCCTGCGCCAGGGCCTTTGCCGAACGGGTCGGTCCCGGTCGTCTTGGCGGCGTCTCCCACGGCCCCTCCCTTCGGTCGTCACCCCGGGCCCGCCTGCGGGGACGGGGCGGTTGGGCTATGCTCTAGGTGTCGGCACCAGGGCATGGCCCGGTGCGGCGGGCGGCCTCCCACGTGGCCGCCCACGGGTTGAAACTGTGTTAAGTAGGGGCAGATCTTGCATCCGGGGGAAACGGGTCACGCGTCGACGTCGTGACCCGTTCCCTTTTCCCAAGCGGCCGCCGTCGCCCCGGCGAGGGTGTCGTCCACCGTGCCTGCGCGAGGGTGTCCGCGGCCTCGGCCGCAGGGAGACGTCGGCGTCTGCCCGCTCACGCCGCCCGGCTGGACCCGTCGGTGTAGTCGATGACGATGCCGTCCTGGACGTTCTCGACGCGCTCGTCGATCTTAAGGTCCCCCTCCAGGCAGGACGCCTCCATGCGCACCGCCCGGCAGACGGCCTCCTCCCCCTCGAAGAGGGGCGTCACCTGGTACATCACGAGGTGACCCGTGGACCTCAGGTGGGAGGCCACCTCGTTCTCGATGGGAAGCATCCCCTCCACGTTCATCTGACGGGTCCCGGTCACCAGGTTCTTCCAGTTGGCGCTGTCGTCGTTCCAGAGCTGGTCGCCCAGGAGGTGGCAGCGGTTGTAGAGCCAGCCGCCGTCGATGCCGTCGTAGCGCTTCTGCCTCCACCCGCTCGGCTCCACCCCCGAGATGTCGGGCCTCTCCCCGGACCCCATGTGGGCCTCGTCCAGGACCGCGAACACGGGCCCGCACCGCAGGTTCCCGTCGAGGTCCGAGAAGGTCGCGTGGGGCTCCCGCGAGCCGTCGTAGGCCGAGAACGACGCCGCCATGTCCTCGGGGGCCCCGGCGGTCGTCGCCGCCGGGGCCGTCGACGCCAATGCGGTGGGGTCCCCGATGACCCCGGGGGCCTCCCAGGGGGTCTGGGCGAGGACGGCCGTCAGGGCCGCGACGACGATTGCCCACGCCCCGCCGAGCCTCGGGCGGCCCTTCCCGCGTCTTGCCATGGATCCTCCTTCCGGTGACGCCCGCAGCGGCGGCCCTAGAGCACCTCGTGGACCATCTCGACGCCCTCGGGCAGGCCCTCGCCGTCGGCCTCCACGACGTAGTCGCCGAAGGACGTCGGGATGTCCACGCCCTCCTTGAGGGACGCCGAGACGCGCTCCAGGTTGGCCTCGGCGGCGCACACCCCCAGGGCGTTGGGGTGCGTGAAGCAGGTCAGGGTGCGGAGCCTCATGGAGGGGCGGCTCGCGCTGCGGTCCTCCCAGAACATGCGGCGGAACGCCCCGACGAAGGCGTCCCAGTCCTCCCAGGTGAAGCCGGTGTCTCTGGCCCGGGCCGGGGAGACGAAGCCCGAGACGCGGTAGAGGCCGTAGGGTACGACCCACTTGACGGCCATCTCGGAGGTCTTCTTCTCGCGGTCGGCCTCCGTGGTCACCGCCTGGCGGGTGAGGGTCTGCCCCTCGGGAAACACCGGGTCGGCCGAGACGGCGAAGGACAGCTGCACGGGGCCGCGCACCTGGCCGCCGGCCAGGTTGTTCTTGGCGAAGGTGGTCATGACGGCGCCGAAGCAGCGCACGTCGAAGTAGGTGCGGCACATGGCGTCGCGGACCCGCAGGGCCGCGTCGGGGTCGCTCTTCCTGAGCCCCTTGAGGTCGACCCCGGCCCCGAGCACGGCCTCGAAGCCGCGCTCGTCCTTGGAGTTCAGGGTCCCCGTGGGCTCGATGTACAGGTCGAAGCCCTCCTCGCCGCTGTGCTCCAGGGCGATGCGGTCGCGGACCTTGCGCTTCAGGCACACGTCGGTGACGATGCCGCGGCCGTCGTCGAGCTGGCGGGGGCGGTTTCCGGCGTCGGGGTCGCCGTTGGGGTTGCCGAGCTCCACATCGAGGTAGGCGACGAACTCGATGCGGCGGTCCAGGGTATTGTCCATGGGTGGTCCTCCTTGGGGAAAACGTGTGGTGGGGCCTTCCGTCGTTTCGGGGCGGTGCGGGAGTGGGGCCCTAGTCCGCGCGCACCTCCTCCTCCGCCTCCGGGTCGGCGCCGTCGCCGGCGGGGCGGTAGAGCTGGTCACGCTGGCGGTAGTAGCCGACGTAGAAGCGCCAGGAGGCCGCAGCGTCCATGGTGAGGGGCACGGGCCCCGCGGCCACGGCCTCGGAAAGCGCCGACTCGTAGAAGGCGGCGAGCCCCGGCTTGGTCCGGGAGAGCTTCTTCAGGTGGGCCTGGGCGGTGGCGACGAGCGTCGGCAGCACCCGGGCGGGGCTCTTGGCGGCCCCGGCCATGTAGCGGGTCCTCACCGGGGCGGCCAGGCGCCCCTGGGCGGCCTTCTGGAGGCCCTCCAGGATGGCGAAGATGCAGCCGGCCCGGTAGGCGGGGTCGGCGGGGCAGAGCAGGTCGTCGGTCTCCATTCCCGACTCCTTTCGTGTCGACAGGGCCGAGGCCGCCAGGGTGCCGGCCACCGTGGGGCCGATGTCTCCCGCGGACGCCATGGCGGCCGCCCTCTGGGTCAGGGTCCTCGGCCAGGGGCCTCCCATGATCAGGGCGCCCACCAGGGAGGCGGCGTCCTGGCAGCGGGTGGCCGGGGCCTTCTCCCCCGGCCTCTCCAGGGCCCGGAGGATCGAGAAGGCCGACGGGACCCTCCCGCCGAAGCAACCCTCCCACCGCCCCAGGGAGTCCCTGGCGTCTTCCCAGGTGACGGTTTCGTACCAGCGGAGCTGCACCCGTGCGTACCTCGAGGAGAGGCAGGCCATGTGGAGGGGCGCGCACCCGGCGTCGGCGTCCACGTCGGCCGCCCCCGAGCCCCGGAGGGCGTCGGCCACGGCCGGCGCCACGGTCCCGTCGGCCTCGCCGTCGGCCCACCAGGCGAAGGTGGCCTCGCCGAGACACAGGCTGTGGCACCCATCCTTCAGGAGCCAGTCCAGGGCCGCCGAGTAGCGCTCGGCCGTGGGACGGGCCATGGGCGACAGGTAGCCCTGGGAGGCGCCCCAGGACTCGGCGCTCTCGATGTTGCAGCCCACGACCGGCGCCGCCTTCTCCCCGGGCCCCGCGAGGGCCGGGGCCTTGGGGTGCACCCTTAAGGGCTCGCAGGGCTCGCCTGTGACCAGGTCCGTGTAGGCGCCGCCGCCCCTCTCTGAGGAGCGCCTCTCCAGGGCCTCTCTGACGCCCTCCGTGTCCAGGAGGTCGCGGACGGCGCCGTCGGCGTCCACCAGGCAGAACTCGAGGAGGGCCATGTTAAGGTCCACGGGGCTCTCGGCGACGGCCGTCACGGACGGCGCCCGGGCGGGGTCCCAGGAGTCGAGAAACGCCAGCAGGGGCGCCGCCTCGGCCACGCCCTCGAGGGCCTCGCGATGGAGCCTCCGGGACGCCTCGAACTTCTCGGCGGCCCGGGCGTCGCCCTTGGGCGAGAAGCCGAGGAGGTAGGCGGCCGTGTCGCAGAGCAGGGCCGCGGCGATGTTGGCGGACCTCACCGGGGGCGCCGGCGCCAGGGTCTCCGCGGGTTCGTCCCCGGAGTAGTCGCCGGGAAGGATCCCCAGGAGCCTTCCTGCGGGGTCGATGGCGACGCGCCCGCGGACCTTCCGCCACGCCATGCCGGCGGGGGCCACGGCGGCCCCGCGGGAGACGAGCTCCCCGTGGAGCCTCACCAGGTCTTCCAGGAGCACCTAGACCACCTCCCTTCCGGCCACCTCGACGCACCCGCGGTCCATGACCGCGTGGAAGAACCGGGGACGGTCCACGGCGGGGTCCGTGCGGTCCATGCCGCAGAACACGAGGCCGAGGTCCACGGGGCCGCACTGGGAGTAGTGGCCCTCGGGCACGCCCCCTTCCCAGGCCGAGAAGGAGCAGGGGTGCTCCCGCACGCCGAGGTAGGGCTGCTGGTAGCACTGGCCGCGCCGGAGGCGCCTATCGACGATGGACGCGATCTTGGCGCGCTTGGCCCTGGAGTCGGTGCCGTCCGTGATGGAGAAGCGGCACTGGACCACGTAGTCGACGTCCACGAGGCGCGACGTGCACCGGATCTGGCGGGCCTCCCCCACCCCCACTCTGGGCATGGGGCCTTTGCCCTTGGCCGCCTGGAGCACCTTCGCGGAGCTCGCCTTGGAGGAGACCTCCTTCACCGCCACGGACTGGCGGCGGATCTCGTTCAGGACCCAGTAGCGCTCCACCTGCCACTCGATGCCGGGGTGGAGGTAGATGGAGGCCAGGGCGCCGGCCAGGGCGCTCGGCGTGGGGACGTCGTAGCTGTAGCGCTCGACCTTGAACTCCGGTCGGGTGAACAGGGCCATGGGGCCCCTGAGACGGACCATGAAACCTTGGGCCACGAGGCACCTCCATTAGAATTTAAATAATCTGAAAGTGACTATATCACAGGGCCTTAGGCCGCACGGGTGCCCGGCCTCTCATGAGTCGGGACCCAGGTCCTCGCGGGCCATGAGGTCCTTGACGTGGTCGGGGAGCTCGTCCCAGGCGTACACGGTGGCATCGTTGGTGTACGGCCACTCCGTGCCGTGCCAGGTGTTCGGGTCGTCGGTGGCCACGTAACCGTGGCGCTTGAGCCACGCCTCGGTGCCCCGGCGGGTCTTCAGGGCCCGGTGCCACGTGTTCCTCCAGAGCTCGCCTTTCTCATCGGACTCGCGGTAGTTGACGTAGTATCTCAACGCTTCCCTCCCCTTCAGGCGGCCCCCGCCTCGGCGCCCCCGTTTCCCGCCTCGGAGAAGCAGTGGTCGAAGAGCCAGTCCGAGGCCCTGCCCGCCGCCGTGGCGGCGGTCATGAGGGCGTCGGCGCGGTCGCCCTCGTCGAAGGCGGCAAGCCACCCCTTGAGGTAGGCCCCGTGCTCCGCCCACCGGCCCCCTTCGGCCAGGTCCGCCGCGGTGAGCTCGGAAAGGTCGATGGAGAGCCTGCTGGCCGCGAACACGCTGCCGAGCTCCGCCACGAGCTCCTCCCGGGCGATGTCTTCGTAAGTCACCTTGACCCGTTCGCACACGGCGGGGCGACCGAGGCGGCCCTCGGCCCCGGTGGCGTGGCACTCCTCGTGGAGCAGCGTCCGGAAGAACGCCCCCTCGGAGGAGAAGGTCGCCGCCGGGGGGCACCGTGATGCGGTCGCGGCCCGGCTCGTAGAAGGCCCCATTGCTCACCACCGTGTCCACGGGGCACGGGCCGTGGTCCACGAGGAGGTCCATGACCTCGGGGTTCTCGGGGGTCGCCTCCACAAGGAACGGCTCGACGCCCTCGATGTCGCCGGCGTTAAAGACGGTGTAGTGGCCCACGGGCACCACCCGGGTGCCGTAGCGGGGATCCTTCCACATGGCCGCCCTCTCCCGGGCCCCCTTGGGCTGGGCCACGGGCTCCTTGGGATCGGCCTTCAGGAAGAAGACCTCCTGCCACCGCTCCACGGGAAAGCCGTGGGCGCCGCGGCGGACCATGAGGCCGGCCTTCCGGGCCTGGGTGAAGGTCATGAACCGGGGGTCCGAGAAGCGGTGCTTGCGGATAACGTAGGTGAGCAGCAGGGCGTTGCGCCCCTTGTAGACGGTACCGGACAGCGGGTTCCGGGGCGCCTGGGAGACCCAGGGGCGCACCCAGTTGGCGCCCAGGGCGTCGATGTCGGCCGCGATCTGGGCCGCGAGCTCCCTGCGGGCGGCGTCGAGCTTGGCGTCTGCCATGGGGACCTCCTTCATGGGTTGTCGGGATGGTCGGTGCGGGGGTCAGCCCCTCCCCTGCCACTGGTTCCAGGCATCCACGGCCTGCTCCCTGGCGGACATCTCCACGTCGTAGGGGCAGTCCTGGGGCGTCGTGACGGTGACCTGCGCCCCGCACTCGTCGTTGGCGCAGGCCACGTCGATGCGGGTCCTCTCGAGATCCGGGTCGTAGGTCTCCTCGACCCGGGCGTCGCAGTGGCAGAAACCGCAGGGGGCGAGGTCGGTGAGCTCGAAGTCCTCGACGGTGGTGACCGTGGGCTCGGGAGGCATCCGGTCCAGGAACGGCAGGTCCTCCTCGAAGGGGCCGACAGGGCCCATCCATCCGAGGCAGGTGACCCTCACCCCCTCCTGGGCGAGGGCCTCGGCCACCCGGGCCGGGTAGAGGTCCATGAAGTCCTTCTGGGCGTCCTCGTCGTCGGGCCATACCCGCTCGGCCAGGGTCTCGGCGGCCTCGCCCACGAGGGCCGGGGCGAGGCCCACGGAGAAGACGGTGCCCACCGTCACCGGGCACGCCCGGGAGTAGACCTCGCGGCAGAGTTCGCGGAAGTCCGATGCGGTCGTGACCGGCCGGCCCTCGACCAGGAAGTACGCCTCATATCCCGACCTCGTGTAGCGAAACGTTGTCATGGTCACTCCCCCGCCCTGCGGTTCCAGGCGCTCACCACGTCGGTCACGGCGACGTCCACCCCGGCCTCCGTGGTGAGCAGCCCGATCCGGGCCGCGCACATGTCGTAGGAGCACTCCACGGCCACCGTGATGCCCCCAAGGACGCTGTCACGGTCTCTGTAGACCCTCGCGGGGGCCCCGCAGAATGGGCACCGGCGGAGGTCCGTGAGGTCGAAGTCCTCGACCACGACGGCGTCCCTGTGGACCTCGGAGAAGCGGTCTCGCTCTGCGGCCGCGGCCTCGTCCACCTCGTCGGGGTGGTAGTAATAGCCGAGGTTCTCGAGGGAGACCCCCGCCTGCCTAAGGGCCTCTCGGACCCTCTCGGGGTACTCCCCGAGGAAGTCCTCGCGGTCCCCGCCGTCGATCCCCGCGAACCTCGCGAGGTTCTCCGCGGGGTCGTCGGTGAGGGCTGTCAGGAGGCCGACCCCGAAGGTGGTCCCGACGGTCACCGGGCAGGCCTTCGCGAAGACCTCGCGGCAGAGGCCGCGGAACGCCTCGGGGGAGTTCACCTCGGGGCGGTCGCAGAAGAGGTAGCAGACGAAACCCTCCTCGACGTACTTGAAGACGGCCATGGGATCTCCTTTCGACAGGTACGCGAAGGCCCCGCCGGGGTGTCCGACGGGGCCTTTCGCGAGGGGGGATTCTGGGGGTGAAAGGGAAAGGCCCCGGATTGCGGGCTCCGAGGCAGGCCAGGCCCCAAGCTCTAAGCAAGAGGCTCGTGTACATCTTAGGGGATCTCCCTGGGTTCGCCTTCAGACGCGATGGCACCGACTCCTCCACGCGACGTCCGGTGTCGCCGGGCTCCGCCACGGACCCGTGTGGGGCCCCTCCGCGGCCTCCTAGGCCGCCTCCATGCAGGCCCTCACGATGTCGCCTTCGTCGCAGGCACCGCGGGCCATGGCGGCGTCCTCGACCGACATCCAGCCGCAGCGGCCGTTCACGCGCCCCCCACGGACATGGAAGCCGATCCAGCTGTGCGCGGGCACCATCTCGTCCGGAGACTCGAAGTGCCGCCTGAAGCAGGGCCTCGCCCCCCTCATGGCCACGAGAGCCGATGCCAAGGCCTGGGCGCGGAAGATGGTGGGAGCGTACTCCCCTCCCCCGCGATGTCCTCCGTAGGCGGCACAGAGAACGGCGTCTAGGGAGGCCGTGTCGGCCGGGCGGAAGGTGCGAGCCGCCAGCTCGAGGACGGAGATGTCGTCCTCGGTGGCGTCGGGGTCCATCTCGCAGACGTCGTCGAAACCGGCGTGGGCCAGGAGGTCGCCAAGGCAGCTTCCCTCCCCCGGAGGCGTGGCGACGACGCGGGGGGCGTCGAGGCCGTCGCGCCGGGGCGCTGCGGAGGCTCCCTGCTCTTCCACGCAGGCGATCCAGTCGGCGACCTCGGCCATCTCGGCGAGGTCCCGGGAGTCCACAGGCGGGTCGTCCGTTGGGAAGACGTGGCACAGGTTCAGGTCAACGCCATCGGGGAAGTCGTAGAGGCTTCCGGCGGCGATGGCACCGAGCAGGTCGTCCCCCATGCCCCAGAAGGCTGGGTTGTCCCAGTCGTTTGCGATGACGCCCTCGGGGCCGTACTCGGCCATGCCGAGGATGAGCTCGTCGCCGGTCTCGGTCTCGGCCTGGTCGCTCGGGCACCCGAAGTAGACGAGTCCCTGGGTTGGGTCGAAAACCACGACGGGCACGTTCACGTCGCGAAGCTCTCCGTGGATCATGGGTGTGGCTCCAATCCCTTGAGGTTTGTCTTGTCAGTCGGAGTCCCAGGACACCGCGCCGACGAGATGGCGCAGGCGCACGTCGGGGCCGCCCGTGAAGGTGAGTCCCAGGACGTCGAAGCGGGTGGACTCCCAGGGTTGGTCGCCGCCTTCGCGCTCCTCCACGAGGCGATGGAGGCAGCACTTGCGCATGGCACGGCGCTCCTCGGCCTCCACGGCGACGGTCCCCAGCTGCTCATGGTCTGTGGCCCCCGGGGCCACCCGGTGGCGTATCGACATAAGGACGAGGGCGCCGTCGGGGTCTACGGCCACGATGTCGACGGTGCCGGCGGCACACACCCAGTCGCGTTCCAGGACGCGGTAGCCACGGCGCCCGAGGTAGGAGACGGCGAGGTTCACGGCCGTGGCCCGGGTCCCGTCGTCGATGAGGTCCGAGGCGGCTCGGGCGATGGCCTCCGGCGTCACCCGGCAGAAGGTGTCCGGGCCCTTCGGGGTCGGGTCATCGGGTCCCGCCACCCGGTGGCACACGGCGACGGGGCCGTAGGCGTCGGCGAAGGCACCTTGGGCGTCCTCGGGCACGGTATCCACGAAGACCCAGCTCACCCTGTCGGTGAGGAGCCCGGAGCAGCCCCGGGCATCGTCGCCCCGGTAGGTGTCGGCAAGGTTTCCCGCCACGATGTCGGGGCGAATCTCCCCCATGGCGCGAGCGAGGTCATGGCTGAGCACGGTGGCCATGGCCACCTCCCTCTTCCTTAGGTTTTTGAAAGTTGCGGTTCAGGAGTTTGGCTCGAGGTCGTCCCGGAGCATGGTCTCCCGGACGTGTTCCGAGAGCTCCTCCCAGGTGCAGACAGTGGTCTCGTTCTTGTAGGGGTTTCAATCCACACGTCCCTGCGGAACGTGACGAAGTTCCCTCTTTTCCTGTCGTCGGCGTTTCGAAGCACCTCTAAGACTGCGAAGAGACGCGGTTGCATCGGGCGGCCATCCTTCGCAGTTCTTTGGCCACCGCTTCAGCCAGGACATCGGGGGCTCGTTTACAGTACAGGTTTGTCTTTCCGCGGAAATCCGAAGGGCCGTCACAGCCGCGGTACAGGGCCACTTCGTCCTTTCCGTCGAAAGATGACACATTCGCGTTCAGATAAACCCAACCGTTGCCGTCGGTGACAAAGCCGGATCAGCCTCTTTTTGCCCCGTTCACGGATGTGTTCTTGAGGTCCACACAGGCCAGTTCCGGGTGGAAGCGCTTGAAGGCGTTCTTCACCTTGGTCGTCAAGAGGACCATCTTTGTCGGCTCCTTTTCTTGGTTTTAGATGTCTCTCGTATCTCCCTCAGGCCGATTTTCCTGCCTCGCCCTTGGAGAAGCAGTGTTCCCAAAGCCAGTCGGCGGCCCGTCCCGCCTGAGTGGCGGCGGCCATGAGGGAGCGGGGGCGCTCCTCGGGCGACAGCGCCTGGAGCCAGCCTTTGAGGTAGGCACCGTGGTTCTCCCAGGCGCCGTCTCGCTGGAGGTCGGCCGCGGCAAGCTCCCCAAGGCCGATGCCGAGACGGCTCGCGGCAAACACGCTGCCGAACTCCGCCACGAGCTCCTCGAAGGCGTAGGACGCAGACCCCATACCCTCGCCGGAGACGACGCCGGGGCGATTCAGGCGCCCCTCGGCGCCAGTGGCGTGGACCTCCTCGTGGAGGAGGCAGCGAAGGAATGCGCCCTCATCGGTGAAGGAGGCGGCGAGTGGCATCTCGATGCGGTCGAACTTGGGCAAATAGCAGGCGTTGTCCGTGGCAAGGATTCTGAGCTTGCAGGGGCAACCCTCCACGAGGGTCCTTCTGGCCTCGGTATCTGCCATGGTGTCCGGGGCGCAGAAGGGGTCGAGCCCTACGATGTCCGCGCCGTTAAAGACGGTGTAGTGGCCGATGGGGAGCACCTTGCTGCCGATCTCGGGGTCCCTGCGGTAGCGCTCGCGCTCGGTGACGCTCCTGGGCTGGGGGATCCGGCCGGTCTTCTCTTTGTGGAAGAACACCTCGCCCCAGCGCTCCACGGGCCACCCGTGGCATCCCTTGGCGACCTTGAGGCCCATCTTCTGGGCCTGGCGGAAGGTCATGAAGCGCGGGTCCCCGTAGCCCTCGGAGCGGATCACGAAGCCGAGGATGAGGGCGTTGCGGCCCTGGTAGACCGTGCCCGTGGAGGGGTTCTGGGGCGCCTGGGAGACCCAGGGCCTGACCCAGTTGGCCCCCAGGGCGTCCATGTCCTCCAGGAGCCTTGCCACGAGGGCCTCCCTCATGGCGTCGAGCTTCTCATCAGCCATCGCAATCCCCTTCCGGTCTTCCTGAGGCGGGCGTCAGTGCCCGGACGGGCCCGACGCGGACCCTCGCGGGGGATCCCGCCGGCGGCTCCGGCCGCCGGGGCAGGCAGAAAAGGGGAACCCGAGCGGGGTCCTGAGGACTCGCCCGGGTTCCGTGGGGCAGGTCTGCGATGGGCTCTCTCACCGACAGTCTTCGAGGGACGGGTCCATCTCGACCTTGGCCTTGGCACTCAGGGTGTAGACGATGGCCTTGGCCAGGGTATCTGAGACGGCCTCCTCCGCCTCCGGCTCAAGGCCGAGCTCCGGCAGGAGCGCCATGGCGCGGCCGAGCTCCGAGGCCGCCCCCTTGATGCTGCCGAGGACCATCGTTGCGGTAAGCCCCCGAAGGTCCAAGGGATCGCTCATGGCCGCTCCTTTCCGCGGGGCCGCTCGACGGCCTCGCCGTATTCGAGGCATCGGTGGCTGCGGTCGCCCACCAGGGTGATGCAGCCATCGAAGAACTCGACGCACTCCACCTTGAAGGGGTGGCCGAACTCGTCGCAGGCCACAGAGCCTGTGGCCACCGGGACCCCGTCCTTGAAGCAGAGCCACAGGATCCCCTTTGGGAGTGGGTCGTAGGTCCAGAGGCCGGCTGACACGATCTCACTCAGTTCCATGGTCACCCCCTTCAATCAGCTCCACGGTGATGCGGACCTCGCACCCCTCGAAGGAACGGTCCGGGTCCGTCCCTGGAATCTCGACGGCAGCGACGTCGGCCACGAGGTCGTCGATGTCGTTCCACGGGTCGAAGGTGCCCGGGTCAGGGATGGCGTCGATGAGCTCGAAGTCGCCGAGGAGGACCAGGCCGCTTCCCCGGTACCCGCGCTGAACACAGGAGACGGGAACAGTCTCCTCGACGCGGGCGACGACCTCGGCCGGGCCTGAGCGAGGACCTCCGTCTCTCACCACGGACGCCCGGGTCCCGATGGGACGCCCGCACCACGGGCAGAACCGGAATTCGCGACCGACACCCTCGGAGCCGGCACGCTCGGTGTGCTCGTTTCTACACGCCGAGCAGCGCCACACCGTCTGCAGGTGGGTTTCGTGGTCCGGCGTCACGTCTACATGGTCACAGGGGACGCGACCTTCGTCGAACTCCACGATGACCGTGCCCCCCGACCGGCGCATCTCCGGTCTCAGGGCCAGTGTGGATCCATTCCTCGGTCACCTTGCGAAAGCTCCAACAATCCAGAACGTCGACCGCCTCGAGAAGTTCCTCGGCTGTTCCGAAGCGGCGGACGTCGACGCTGACCTAGCCGGAGGCTATCTCGCCGTCGATGACGCCGAAGGCCGTGCGGCACTTTCGTTGCGTTCCACAGGACCTTCCGCCCGGACCTGCCGGCCCGGACCCCTATCCACCGCTGTAGAGCCGATTCCGGTCCAGCGGCACGACCGGTGTCTAGGCTACCAAGCAAGGGTTTTGTCCGTCTTCCACTCGCCCAGAAGCCACCGCAGCGGCTCCCTCAAGGCGCCCTTGCTCGTAGGCATCGCAGCTATAGGACTTCTTGCGTTGCTTGTGAGAGGTCAGATTCATGTTGTCCATATAGTCGGCTACCTCAGAGGGCACCAGCACAAGGAGCTCTCGGGTCTGCTTGTCCAGGACACTGGCAACCCCCGACACAAAGCCCGCTAGAAAGCTCGTGCGAGCTTTGGCTGCCTCTTGGTTAAGCCAACGCTTCACATAGTCCTCTTTCAGCGACTCATGGACATAGAGATTCGCCTGGGCCTGGGCAGCCTGCTGCTTGCGGGCCTCCCCTGCCTTCTTGGAAAGCTTCTGCCCAAGGTTCGCCAGAGACTCAAAAACCAGCTTTGCCGCGCTGGCGTCTGAGGAACGACCCACAAAGATGCCCTGGAAGGTCTTGCCGCCACCGCTTAGATAGCATGAGCAGCGATAGCTGCGAGCGACCACGCTCAAAAGGCTCTTTTTCCAGTCCATGCGGACGCTGCCCACAGAGATCTCTTCGATCACCTCGGGCACTTCTGCCCAAAGTTCTCGCTCAGAGATGTCGTGGGCCACCATGAGGCGCTGGGCGGCCAAAGCGGCAGCCACAGCCTCCGCCTCTGTGGCCCCCGCCTCGGAGGTCACGGCCAAAAGCTTCTTGATCTTGTCGATGAGACGGTCTTTGGCGGTATCTGCCATGGGAGCTCCTTTCCACATTACTTCGCAGGGTCTCTGGCCGCTGGTTTTACCAGCGGGCTTTTTGGCGTGAACGAACACAGGGCCCCAGGAGAAAGCGGCTCTCCTGGGGCTTCTAAGACATTTGCTTTCAAGCTTCTAAGACAGTGTGTTTGGCAAGTGCTTTCCAAAGTGGCCTATGACGATCTGGCGGGCGTCCTCGTCAAAGATGAAGTGCAGCCGCACCGACTTGTCGTTGCCACCGTTGCACACTTTAAGTATGGCCGGCAGGACCCGCGGGGGTTCCCGCAGGCCCTGCCGGACCCTGTCTCGAACGATCCCGCCGGGCCTCCATGGGAGGGCCTCAGGCCTCCCAATTGCTGTGGGTTTCTGCGGAATAATATTCCACGGAAACCCATACCGAGGCGTCTAGCTGGGGATACTTCGACCGGTGTGCGGTCTCAGCCCTCGGCGCGGCGGCGCTCCCGGTCCAGGAGGTCGCCCACGGAGCGGCAGATGACGTCGGCGTTCCTCAGGCAGAAGTGGTTATGGCCGCCGGTGGTGTCACCCGGCCCCTTGCAGATGCGGTACAGGGCCCTGGGCTGCTCCCCCAGCATGGGGAGGATGTCGGTGTCCACGAACACCCAGCGCTCCCCGTCGGTGAAGTAGCCGGTGCAGCCGACCCTCTGCTCATGGAGGAGGGTGTTTTTGACGTCGACGGCCTCGATGTCCGGCCGGACCCTCTTCATGGCGTTCTTGAGCTTGACGGCGAGGACGACCGGCTCCGCCTTCGGTTTCATCGGTGTGGCCATGGAACCTCCTTGAAGTATGGCCGGCAGGACCCGCGGGGTTCCCGCAGACCCTGCCGGGCCCTGTCTCGAACGATCCCGCCGGGCCTTTCTGAGAGGGCCTCAGGCCTCCCAGTCGAAGGCGCCGACGATGTGGCGCAGGTGCGCCATGCGGTCTCCCGTGATGACGATGGAGACCACGTCCACGGAGACGGCTCCGGGGCGGTCCTGGGTCGCGACGTAGGAGAGGGCGTCCCTGCGGAACCCTGGGCGCTCCCGGTCGTCCACCACGGCCATGTCCGGGTCGGTCGCCCCGGGCTCCACCCGGGCCCTGACAGACACCAGGACGGGGGTGCCGTCGGCGTCCCTCGCCTCGATGTAGGGACGGCCCCCGGGGCCCGCCCAGGGGTCCTCGAGGACCTCATAGCCCCTGCGGAGCAGGTAGACCCGGGTGAGGTCCGCCGCCTCTGCGAGGGTCTCGGCCTCGCCGTAGGCCCCCACGGGCTTCCCGGGGCGCTCGAAGGCGTCCCACGGGGCACAGAAGGGGTCGGCCGCGAGGTCCCAGCGCACGCCGCAGGGGATGTCGGCGGGCCTCTTCGCGGACCCGTGGCGCGGGACCTTCCCGGAGGTCTTTTCGACCCCTCCCGCGATCTTTGCGAGGCGCCCCGCGAGGGCCAGGAGGTCCCACCACGGGATGTCGTCGCCCGAGAGCCCCTCGGAGAGGTCCGAGACGCGCCCCGAGAGCACCGAGGCCAGGGTGTCGGCGTCCATGGGTTCCCCCGCCTCGGAGCACCACCGGGCCGTGGCCGCCCAGACCAGGGCCTCGCGGATCTCTCCCGGGAGCTCTGCGAGGAAGGCCTGGGGGCCCCAGGGGGTGCCCTCCTCGGGGGCCGGGGTGTGGAGGTCTGAGACCATGGCGTCGAGCACCGACCAGAGCCTTGCCGTGGCCGCCGTGCGGGCGAGCACCGCCTCACGGCCGAGCTCGCCTCCCGCCGACAGGTCGACCTCTCCCGGGGCCCGAGCCAGGTCGGCCGCAGCGACGATGAGCTCTCCGGCCTCCCCGTCGCAGCCGAGCGCCGGGCCGTCCTGGGTGCAGCGGATATAGGCCGCCGCGCTCGGCAGGCCGTCGCCCCCGTCCAGGCCGTAGTCGAAGGCCGAGAGGCCCTCTCCCCAGCGCGCTGGCCCCTCCGTGGCAGGGCCCACCCAGGGGCCGGGAAGCCCCAGGATGCGGCTCCGGTCCTCGTCGAGCACCACGGGCACGCAGGCGCCGCGGCTCGGGTCGTCCACGGGGGTGACCACCACGCAGCAGGCAAGGGCGCGCCCGTCGTCGAGGTCCAGGGTGCCGACTACGGCCATGTGGCAGGCCGTGTCCCAGTCCGGCACCTCCATGAGAGCGGGCAGGGCCCCATCCTCGGTGAAGCCCAGGGAGGCGGCCTCCGCGGCCACCTCGGCGATGCGCTCCGAGAGTGTCTCGGCGGCGCGCCCGACGAGGCCCGCCACGAGGCCCGGCTGGGGCGGTTTCACAAGGATCGAGGAGAGGTTTCCGGCGGGCCAGCCCACCGCGGGGTCGAGAAGGTCCATCATGTCCTCCTTGAGGTTCGGTCGCGGGTGTCTCGTTCGGGAAGGGCCCCTCAGGCGGTCTCGGGGACGAGGCCCTCGGCCCAGGCCGCCTCCCCCTCGTCGGAGTCCCAGAAGCCGCACTCCCCGTCGCAGGCGGCGACCACGGCCCTCACGGCCCGCTCGCAGGCGAGGCGGTAGAGGGACCCGTAGGCGTCCACGTCGGCGAGCCACCGGTCCCAGGAGTCGGTGGGAAGGCCGTCCTCGTCGAGCCCCCACGCGTCGGCCTCGGCGGCCTCGAGGGCGCTCCCCAGGGAGGCGAGGGTCGGGACGAGGCGGTTCCACTCGGAGCAGCCCTCGGCGTCCAGGTCGCAGAAGCTGTCAAGGGGAGTGGGGACCGGCACCTCGTCGCCGTCCAGGTCCACCTCGAGGTAGGTGCCGTGGACCGAGTCGTAGAGGTACCAGCCACCGACGGACGGCAGGGTGCAGATGCGCCCGGTGCCGAAGTTCTCGAGGTAGACCCAGAAGCCGTCCACCAGGCGGGCCCCGACGTGGGCGCAGAGGCGGCGGACCGCCCGGTCCCCCCGGGCGCAGATGCCGGCGACCATGTCGGCCAGGACGTCGGTTGCGTGGTCGGTGCGGCCGGTGACGGTGCCGAAGGTGCCGGTGCGCTCGACGGTCGTTTCCATGGGATGCCCCCTCTCGTCTCGGGCGCACCCACTGTGGGCCGCCCCCGCGGGCACTGCCGGGCGCGCCTTTGCGCGCGACCCTTGCCGGTGCCGGGGCGAGAGAGGCGAGGATGGGCCAGGGAGGCCGGGGCGTCGACCGGCCCGGCCATCCAGGCCCCGTCGAGGCCGAGGCCGCAGGCGACATCGGCGAGGGGCCCCGGGATTCTCTTCCCAGGGCCCCTCGGGGTGCCTTTTCGTATGTCTTGGTTCGGGTGTCCCGCGGGGCGGCCTAGGGACGGCCCCCGGCCGGGTGGGACACGGACAGGGGGCCGAGCTCGGAGCGGCAGACCCGCCTCCCCTGCCCGCAAGGGGGGGGGACTTTCGTCCACCTTTCTCGGCAATCGTGTAAGTTATCGGCGTAACTTACACGATTGTGCAGGATGTTGCACATTGAAGCCGGTCCTAGCGAAGTCTCGCCAGTGTGGCCTCGCACACGAATGCGACCGGGTCCAAGAGGCGGATGCGAAGCTCCTCGGCCCCGCTCACACCGGAGACCTCGTTCAGGGCCGTTGCGACGGCATCGGGGAGCCCCTTCGAGAGGTCGGACACCTTCGCGACGCACCAGTCGCCGTTCAGGTCGCACGCCTTGGCCATACGCGTCACCGCCCCGATGCCCAGGCGTCCCACCGCGCTCACGCCCCCTATGCCCATGGCGACCCTGCGGTCCCTCGGGCCGTCGTAGGGAAGCCCGGACGCGCAGTCGTACATCGGGGCCAGGCGAACCCCTCCGTCGGGATACTCCAGGAGGGAGAAGTTCTTGGCGTGACCGTCGGGTGCCCCCAGCAGGTGGTTCGCGACGACCATGAGGAAGAAGGCCTTCTTGTCCGTGTCCGGGTCATCAATGAACCGGTCTATGGCGGCAGCGATGTCCGGGGCCACGGGGCCCCCGTTCTCCGTGTACTTGTTCTCCGGCAGGATCCCGCACGCCTGGCAGAAGTCCTCCTGGTGGATCCGGACGACATCGAAGGGCCTCCGGACGACCCGGTCGAACCTCTCGATGCAGACGGCACCGAGCCCGTCGAGGTACTCGGTGTTCGCGACCTCGACACCCATGAGGGCGCATGCCCTCATGGTCACGTGCTCGACCAGGGACTGGAAGGCCCTGCCCTTGATTCCCGGCTTAAGGATGTGGGTCGTGGCCGCGTCGCCCTCGCAGGAGTACCAGCGTCCGTCGAAGCAGGCGAGGGCGATTTTCGGCTGGAACCCCCCCCGAGGGACCAGTGCTCCGCCCTCGCCTGCCAGGACGCCTCGCCCCTGTCCATGAGCTCGGAGAGACGGAGTCCCAGAACGCCCTCGTCGACCTCGACGTAGTCGGACGCCCTCGGAACCGGGTCCTCGCCCACGCCGAGGAAGGAGACGGCCTCCGGGCAGTCCCTTCCCATGAGGGACAGGAGCCCCATGACGTTTCCGGGGCCGACCCCCTCGCCCTCGCCCGTGGCCGCCCTTGCCCCCCCCCGGTCGTCCGGCAAGAGCCCGGCAAGGAAGGGTTTTAGGTCCTTCTCGAGGTAAGGCGGCGTCCTTACGGGCAGACGCACCGAAAGCGGCACGCCGTCGTATCCCGGGGCGTACCGGAGTCTCATGAGGCCGTGCCCGTCGCGGTCCACGACGGCCGTGGGGGTGCCGTAGAGCCATGCAGTGAGGGCCTTGGCTACCATGGCGCCCCCTTCTCGGACGCCTCGAGCATCCTGGCGATCGCCTCGCTGCGTGCCTGCTGCCGTCGGGCGTGAAGCTCCTGGATGGAGGGGCCCGCAGGTCCTCCTTCGTCGGCCCCGACGGTCACGGCGAGCCCCAGGGCCTTGAGGATGCGGTCGGCCTTGTCCATCGCCATCCCGTCCGCCCGGCCCGCCTCGAGGTCGAGGATGCGCCGACGGGAGACGCCGGCGAGCTCGGCCAGCCGGGCCTGGGTGAGGCCCTGCTCCTCCCTGGCCTCCCTCACGGCGAGCCCTATCGCCAGGGCCAATCTGAAGGCCATGGGACACCTCCGTCCGTGGTGGATGTGCAATATCATGCACAAGTCTCCATGGGCATGATATTGCACATCGGGAGGGGCATCAAGGGAGGGGCCGGCGGCCTGCAGCGAAAGAAGGGCCCCGGGAGATAATCCCGGGGCCCTTCGGGGGAGCGCCCGTCGTCTGCTTCGCTGTCTAGGACCCGACGGTCCCCCTGAGCGTCCGGACCGCCCTCCGGATCGCCTCCGCCTCGGCAGCGAGGTCGCCGCAAGGGACGTCGAAGGGCTCCGCCACGGACACGAGGTCGGACACGGTGATTCCCGAGCCCTTCCCGGCCACCGTGCAGGCCCTCTCCTGGGTGCCGTAGGCCCTCCATGAGGGGGTGAGGTCGTAGGCGGGTGCCAGCTCCCAGGCACCTTCGCGGCACAGGTACGAGAAGTTCTTCGCGTGGTCGTCGAGGTTTCCCGAGAACACGTTGAAGCACATCAGGCGGAAGAGCCGCAGGCGGTCCCCCGCCGGGCACCGGAGGGCGTCGGTCAGCTGGAACAGGTTCTCGTAGTCGAGGACAGGGATCCGGTGGGAGACCTCGAGAAGGCCGCCGGCGCTCACCATGTGGACCCGTCCCCCACCGGGCGTGCGGTCGAAACGGCGGACCGCGAAATAACCGGGGCACACCTCCGACGGGAGCAGGCGCGTCTCGGGGACGTCCAGACCACATTCCGCGGCACAGGCCATATAGGCATACTCCTCGACCCCCGCAGACGGTCCGTCCTGCCCCGTGGGGAACTTGACGATCCACGGGTCGCCTTCGATGGAGACGAGGGCCTTGGGTCGGGCGCCCCCGGAGGAGCCGGCGAGGGCCCTGAGCCTGTCGACGTCGGCCGGGTCCTCCAGGGGCTCGTCGTCGAGGATCCGGCGGCACTCCCCCAGGAAGCGGTCGAGGTCGCCGATGTCGGCGACCATGGTGTCGGCCAACTCCCGGCTCGGTTCGAACGAGAGGGCCCCCATGGCGCCGTCGCCCACGAGGCAGAGCCTCTCGAGCACCCCGACGGACCTCGGGTCCACGCCCTGTATTCTCAGGGACCTGTCCAGCAGGAGCCTCCCCCACCCGTCCGGCATCGCGTCATCGATGACACCGAACACGCCTTCCATGGGGTCCGGCGAGGCGACCCGGACCCCCGGGGCCAACGGGAGGCTGAAGGGGCTGATCGAGAACCCCTCCTCGATCCAGGAGGGGGCGTACGAGAAGGCCATGAGGCCGTCGGGTGTCATGGCCGCCGTACCGACCCGCGACCCCTCCAGGGAGACGGAAACGGTCTTCGGGGCCTCAGCGACGGGGTTTCCCCTCCGTGCCATCGGCGACCACCTCCTCAATGGTCCGGTACGCGGGCTTGGCGAACAGGGCGTCCAGGTCGCTGTCGCAGCCCAGGGCCCGGGCCACCTCCACGACCGTCTTCAGGGTGGCCCTGCCGTGGTGCTCGAGGTTCCGCAGAGTGGCCACCGAGACGCCGCTGCGCTCCGCCAGCTGCTCTTGGGTGAGGCCGAGGGCGGACCGCCGTGCCCGGACACGGGAGCCGAGGGCCTCGAGGGTCCTCCTGGGCGTCGCTGTTCCGGATATGATCTCGAGCGGTGTGGCCATCATGGGCTCCAGAATCGCTGGTTTCTTAGCGGTAGCGTTGCACTTATCTGGGATTATTCTACCAGAGGCGCTAGATTTCTAGCGGTTATGGCAGCGCAATGCCGGTAGAGACGGGCCACACCCTGGTCGAGGGGCCCGCAGGGCTCCCCGAGCTCCCCCTCGGAAAGGGATGCCGTGGCCATGGCCTCCGAGACCGTGTTTCACAGGTTCCGGTCGTCCTCGAGGCGCTCCGCCACGGCCTCCATGACGAGGCGCCGGCAGGTCGAGTTCGGGCACTTCCTCCGGAACAGCTCGGAGTCGTCGTTGGCCGTGGCCGCGAGGATCCCCGCGGCCACCCCTGCGCTCCGGCTGATCCCGCCGTCGCAGGAGACCACGAGGGCCTCCGCGAGGTCCTCGGAGGCCACGAATTCGGCCACGAGGGCCGCCTGGGCGCGGTCCATGGGTACCAGGGGACGGCCCCACCAGGCGTCCTCCCCGTCTTCCACGTCGTCGAAGAGAAGCTCCAACACCCTCACGGCCCCCTCCGGGCGCACCACGGGGTCGGAGTCGGGGCCGGTCATGACGATGTGGTCGAAGGGGCCCTCGAGGCCGGTGGCCTGGGCCCTCGGGCAGACGATCAGGCGGTGGGGCCTTCCGGAGACGGTGCAGTCGACGCAGACGAGCTCGGTTCCCATGGCGGGCTCCTTTCTGGGGTCGGTCGCTAGAGGTCGTTGTCTTGGGTCAGGGGGACGAAGGTGGAACCCTCGGGACCCTCCCGTCTCACGGCCGCCACGCAGCCGGTGAGGTTCGGGCACCGGCACGGGAAGAGGTCCCCGATGGCGCAGCCGCACCCCGCGTCGGTGTCCACCAGGCCGTCGGCCCCCGCCTTGTGGAGCGTCTGGGAGAGCAGGACGTCGGCGGCCGTGAGGCGGGTGAGGGCCCGCATGCAGCGCCTTCGGTAGGACTCCGACGGCAGCGTCCCCTCGAACCGGGGGTCGAGATGGTCTTGGAGGTCGACCGTCTTCACGAGGCTCGCCACGGGGTCCTTGGCCACGCGGTCGATGTAGGCGGTGTAGCCCTCCCCCTCCCTGCGGGTGAGGGCGTCCACGGAGGCGGCCAGAGCCGGTGAGAACCCGAGGGAGATGTCGCCCAGGGTGACCTCGGAGTCCTCCACCAGGTCGTGGAGCAGGGCGACCGAGATGGGACCGGTGTCCGCGGGGCCCCAGGCCCTCTCGACGGCGGCAGCCACGCGCTCGGAGTGGGCCTTGAGGCCGTCGTCGAACTTCGCCACGTACAGGAGCAGGAAGCGGGCGTTCTCCACCTCCGTGTGGTCCGACCAGCCGGACCCCTTGGAGATGATCTCGCGGATGGGTATGTCCATGGGGGACCTTTCTTCCGTAGGGCGGTCCTCGACAGTCGCCGTGGACCCCCGCGATTCTCCCGTCAGAATCGATCCGTAGGGTCCCCATGAGGGTCACGGCGAATTTCACGGGTCCGTCTGGTCCCCTCACGTCGAGCACGCTCCAATACAGGGTGACCGAGTCCCCTCGGTCCTCGAGGACCGCCTAGGGGACGGTCCCGTGGCGGTCCTCCGAATCCGCCACCGGGGTCCGGGAGGGGGCCGTCCATGGACCTGGCGCGCCAGTCGATCCAGGCCAGCGCGAGGCCCGTCCCGTGCCCTACCAGGGCCGTGAGGGCCAGCGAGTCCAGCACCGAGCTGTCCCCGTAGATCGCGGTCATGGGGTCCGTGAGGAAGAAGAGGCCCATCAAGAAATACGCCGGGATGATCACGAGGATCGAGGCGGCCATGAGGCACTGAAGAGGGACCGGGCGGCGCCTGGCCCAGGCCACGAGGGAGGCGTCGACGGCCTTCAGGAGAAGGGCCCGGCAGCGCCTGGCCCAGGGGCGGCGGCCGCCCGTCTCGATGTCGTCCATGGGATCTCCCTTCGGGTGATGTGCTTGACTTCGGGTGGCGTGCCTGCGGGTCGTCCGGAAGGACCTGCATCCCCGGTGCGCGACAGCGCCTAGGGGAGGGTCTCCCAGTGCCCCCCCCGTGGCGGGGCCCCACCCGCCTGAGGCGCCCCTCGGCCTTGAGCCTGGAGGCGCACCGCTCGACCTGCCTCACGGTCGCGCCCAGGGCCCGGGCCGCCTGGGCGAGGGACAGGTCCGGCCGGTCCCTGAAGAGGGCCAGGAGGCGCCCCTGCAGCGCCCGGGGTCCTTCCCGGTCCAGGGGCGCCGGGTCCCTCCCTGCCACCGCCCGGGACAGGGACGCCCCTATGGCGTCGAGCATGAACGCCACGAACGGCGCGGCGTCCCCGTGGCCCCGGCGACCCCCAGGGCCCGGCGGTAGCCCTCCTCGCGCCCCCAGACCTCCGACTCCACGGGGAGGTAGGTGAAGACGCCGCTCCACCGGCACAGGACCGCCGCCTGCCAGAGCCTGGCCAGGGCCCCGTCGCCCTCGGCGAAGGGGCGGGTGCACAGGATCTCGCAGTGGGCGACGCAGGCCGCCACCAGGGGGTGGGCCGTCGTGTGCCCGACCCAGGAGAGGAGGTCAGAGACCCCCTCCGGCGCCTCCCCCACGGGCCGGCCCGTGAGGGTGCCGTGGGCCCAGAGGAGGTCCTCTGCGAAGTGGGGCGCGAGCCCCGGCAGGGCGGCGTAGGGCCTGCAGGCGTTCTCGGCCCCGAGGGCGTCCGGGTCCGGCCCGGCCGCGGCGCGGCCCCAGGCCAGGGCGGCCACCTGCCCCTCGGACAGGGTGCCTCCGCCCAAGGCCAGGGAGGCATGGACGGCCCTCGCCCGGGCGCGCCGCCGCGCCGCCGGATCCGGCTCCGCGAGGCCCGCCGCCTCGGCCCGGCCGACGAGCCGGCCTATGGAGACCATGGACCGGACCATCCCGTCGGAGACCGTGAGGGCCCTGTCGAAGGCCAAGGCGCACCCCCTTCCACCGCCGCCTTTGGCGCCATGGTACCGGTTATCCCCAGGAAGTGCGGTTTTCGGCCCATCCGGGAAATCCTGGCGTCTCCGCCGTCAGAGGACCCCGTCACAGACCCGGTAGGGCTCCATGGCCTTCAGGTCCAGCCGGACCAGGGGGTAGGTGCAGAAGCCGCTCTTCTCCTCGATGCCCGTGGGGCGATACAGCCCGAGCTCCCCGAGGCGCTCCCGGAGCGCTTTGGGACAGCCGTTGGTGTCGATGAAGGCCATGGCGCCGTCCACATCGGGCATCCCGCCGAGGTTCACGGTGACGTCGCAGAAGGGCTCCCCGGTATCCGCCTCCACGGCACCGACGTAGGTTCCTCCGAAGCAATACTCCTCCACCGTCAGGTAGAGCTCCGTGGGTTCACCCAGGAAGTCGATGACGATGGGGGTCGGGCGGGTCTCATCGGTGTTCGCCATGGCGTCTCCTCTACGTTGTTTCTTTACTTCCTTGGCCGCGGTGCCGGGGCCCCACCCCGTACCGCTCGCGCCCCCTGCCGCCCGCGCCTCCCCGGCGCGGGTCCCTCGGCGATCCCGGTGTATGATCACTGTGGGGATAAATATCACCCGGGTGATATTTTCTGGAGGTGCCATGGGTCGGTTGGAGAGGCTCCGCGAGGTGGAGCGCGAGATCGAGGGGAGCCTGTCGGACGCCTCCATGGGGTGGACCCGTGTCTACCGCCTGGTGTCGGAGGTGGCCGAGGAGCGCCTCTGGCTCGACTCCTACCGCTCCCTCGCCTCCTGGATGAGGTCCTTCGGGGACAGGTCGAGGGTGTCCGTGAACTACCTCAACCGGGTCCTTGCCGCCGGGCGCTCCTACGAGGCCTTCCGGGAGCGGTCCCTGGCCGCCGGCAGGCCCTGCCCTGAGCTCTCGGCAGCCCCGGTCTCGGCCACCGCCGTGGCGGAGGCCCGAAGGGTCTCCGCCGGGCGCCCCGAGGCCTTCGACCGCCTCATGGGCTCCCTCGTCTCAGGCGACACGACGCTTTCGGAGGTCCGCCGGATGGCGGCCGCCGGGGCCGGCCTGAGGGACCGCGGGCGCCCCCGGGAGGACACCTCGGCGCCTTCTGGGCACCTGCCCGAGGAGCTGCTCTGGGCCCTCTCGCCGGAGGCCCTCGGCGCGACGTCTTCCGACCCCTCCCGAAGGTTCCTCTGGCAGGCCTTCCCGGAGACCTCCGGCAGGCACTCGGCGTCAACCCTCGTGGCCACAGACTGCCTCAGACAGGCCACCCTGGAAGACCTTGACGGCACCCCTGCGGGGATCGACCTCCTGTGGTTCGCCGCCGTGGCCGACCCCGGGTCCCCGTCGGCGGTGGTGCCCAAGGCCCCTGCCGGGGTGGATTTCGCGTGGCTCTGCGTAGACGCCGCGGAAGCGCCCGACGCGGCGTCGGCGAGACCCTCCGGATGGGGCCTCACGGTCTGCGATGTCTCCGCCGGGACCGTGACCGAGGTCACCCGGGGGCGCCGCCGGAGGGCCGACGCCGGGGGGCGTGCCGACCTCCTCGAGGGGGCCCTCATGAGGTGCCTCAGGAGGGTGTGAGGGGGGGCTGTCAGAGAGGTGCGACGGCGTCCTCCACGAAGGCCTTGCCGAGGCCGTCCTTGAAGGCCCTGAGGCCGCCGGCGAGGACGAGGCGCTCTTCGACGGCCCTCTTCCTCTGGGCGGTGTAGGTGGCAGGGAAGCTCATGGGCCCGTAGGGCCCGTACAGCTCGTCGACCAGGGGGCAGGCGTCGTAGGAGAGCGCCCATGGGCCCCTGTGGCGCCCCAGGGCCTCCGCGAGGGCCCTGTGGTCGCCCTCGGAGAGGCTCCGGCGGTAGAGACCGGGGCCGGCGGCCACGTAGGGCGGGTCGAGGTAGCAGACCGCATCGGGACCGAGGGTCGGTGCGACCTTGGCCATGAAGGCCGTCGCGTCGCACCACCGCACCTCGATGCGGTCGGCGAGGGCGGCGATGGAGCGCACCTTCGCCTCGAGGTCCTGCCGGTTGAAGCGGTCGGACAGGGCCCAGGGACCGGTCTGGCCCATGCCCCCCATGGGCCTCGCGCCCAGGATTCCCGCCCGATTCGTCCGGGACAGGAACAGGCAGGCGCAGGCCAGCCCGAAGGAGGGCTCTGCGGCCCCGGCCCAGAGGTCGTGGCACCTTCGCCACGTGACCAGGTCCAGGTCCACCCGGCCGATGAAGGCGCAGAGGTCCTCGGGGCGCTCCCTCACGGCCTGCCAGAAGGCGGCCACGACCGGGTCGGCGTCGGCGAGCACCACCCGGGACACGCAGCCCTCGAGCAGGAGGGCCATGGAGAGGCCCGCCCCGCCGCAGAAGGGCTCCGCCCAGGTGCCGCCCGTGAGGCCGTTGGCGGCGAGGAGGCGGGCCATGAGGGGGAACAGCCGGCTCTTGCCGTCGGGGTAGCGCAGGGGTGTCTTGGTGACAGGCATTGGTCCTCCTCTCCCCTGCGGCCCCCGCCGCCCGCGCCTCCGGCGCGGGGACGACCCCGCACGAAAAAAGGCCCTCCCGGGGCTGTGCCGGGAGGGCCTTGGTCGCGCGGTACCGGAGGGCCGCTCTTTGAACGGGCAGAGGTACTGGAGGGGTTTTGCGGTCTATAGCCCCTTGAGCCTTCGCTCCGCCGTGAGAAACACCCTGCCACCGTCCCTGGGGCCGATGGCCACCACCTCGACCACCTCTACGACGCCGTTTCTGATTCTGTACACGAGCCTCAGGTTGTCCGATCGGAATTTGAGCTCCCGACATGGGGCCAGGCCACCCCGCAGGGGCTTTCCCACTTCGTCGGCACGGTGGCGAAGCCTGTCGAGCCCGGCGTTGACGATGAGGCGCTGGGAGTTGTCGAGCTTGCCGTAGTCCTTGGCAGCCCCTGGAAGGAACTCGATCGCGAAACGCCCGCTCATTCGAAAAGGTCCTCGTCGGTCAAGGCGCCACCGGCCATGGTCAGGGTTTGCTCCCAGTCTCGGCCAAGAACGTCCTCGATGGGGACGGCCTGGTCGCGCCCTGCGTCGACATCCTCGAGGCGCTGGGCACACTCGTCGTAGAAGCGTTCCATCCGCAGCTCCTCTATCTGGGCCATGAGGTCCTGGAGCATGGAGAAGTCCAGAACGGCGACCTCGATCTCCCCCGTCCTGCCCTGGATGAACTGGGGACGATTCTTGGCCTGCTCCCGGACGCGCTTGAAGTTTCTCGTGGCATCCGTCGCGGTGACGATCTGGTCCTTGGAGAAGAGAAGCTCCCCGTTCCTCACAGGGATCCGGTCCTCGAGGGATGTCGAGGTGGCAACAGGTGCGCCGTTCTCGATCGTGGCCATGGTTCTCACTCCGTTCGTCCTCCTTTGCAGACCTCGTTTTGTATTCTACTGCGAATTGCCATGCGTATTCAACGGAATCGGGCTGACCGAGGATGTGGGCGAATAGCATTCGCCCAAGGCCCGCTCCATGGCGTCGATGTTCCGGATGCGAGGCTGCCATGGTCCCGGCGCCCAGGCCCCGGAGGGGGCGGACTTCCGGTGGCTCATGGCGCCCGCGGACACCCCCGGGGTCCTCGAGGGGGCCCGCGGCCGCGGCTGGGGCCTGACCCTGTCGGACAGGGCCGCAGGTGCCGCAAGGACGGTCCACCCGGCCCACCGGAGGGACCCTTCGGCAGAGGCCCGGGCCCGGCTCATGGAGGAGGCCCTCGTGAGGGTGCTCCAGAGGGCCTGACGGGGGGTCCGCGGTCGTTCCCCAGAACCTAGGAGAGGAAGCGGGGGGTCTCGCCGAAGGTCTCGGCCCATCGCTCACAGATCTCGTCGTGGTTCGCCACGATGAAGTCCTGGATGTCCCGGAGGTCCTTCGGGGAGATCCCCGAGCCGTTCGAGGCGACCGTGCAACCGCCGCCGGCGGTCAGCCAGATCTTCGTGGCGCCTTCCACAGGCCTTTTCACTGCGACGTGGACGTGGATCGGCTCGCCGCCCTCGTTGCTCCAGAAGAAGATGACGAAGGAGCCGAAGACGAACACCCTAGGCACGGGCGGGGGTCTTCTCGCGGGCGAGCCTCATGATCAGGAGGGCGTTGTTGCGCACGAAACGCCGGAGCCTCTCGAGGCCGTCGCCGCAGAACCCGTCGACAAGGGTCCATTCCAAGGACGGCAGCTCGCACTCGGCGGAGTCGAAGCCCCAATCCCTGGGGCGCTCGACCAGGACGCGGACGGTCCCGTCGGGGCGCTCCTCGGAGTGGGTGACGACGGTGTCGTCCTCCAACCTGCAGTATTCGAACAGCACGGTCCCTCCGATTCTTCTTGGCGAACGCTTTCATTGTGACACGGCGGAGCACCCCGGCACCCCCGCGGGCTCATGGAGGGGGCCCTCGTGAGGGTGCTCCAGAGGGCCTAGGCCGCGGCATCCCGACAGGTACTCCGACAGGTGTTCGAAAAAACTGCCCGATTTTCCGAAAATGTTCCCGGATAGTCGAAAAGGTGCCCGGCCGTGGCCACGAACGTCCGCCGTGGGATAGGCACGGTCGCGTACGAACGAAAATGTGCGGGGCCGCGCTCTCACGCGACCCCGCACAGACCCCTCGACCTATTCTTCTGGAGAAAGAGCCCCTTGGGTTCTTGTCAGCAGAGGGGGACCTTTTCTACTCGATCATCGTCGCAGCTCGGACGGACCGCAACGACCCGACGGGTCTTCTTCGCGAACGGCGGGGATCGAGGGCTAAGAGACGCCACTCAGGGCCCTCGCCGCTCATGATGACGCCGCCAGGGTCCTGTGGGGGCCCTGACGGCATTCTGTAGGTTTGTGTGCCGCCAATCAACGAAGGGGGCCGTTCTCGGCCTCCCAGAGGGTCTTGCCGCGGAAGGCAATGGAGACGAGGCCGCAGGAGGGGTCGTCGAGGGCGTTATCCAGGGCCTCGCGCTCCTTCTCGGTGGTGGGCCCGCCGTAGGAGTAGGAACAGCCGAGCCAACCGACGGCGTCTGGACCGGCGTTGACGACCGCGTCCAACATCGATTGGGTCCCCATTCGCACCGTAGCCTCCCCGCTCTCGCCTTGAAACATCGCCACACAGCTCTTGCCGGCCCGGTCTAGGCCGTAGAAGAGCGAACGGAGGTCTTGGAGGCGCCCCTCCCGTGTCTCGGAGAGCTGCCTTCGGGCGGCCTCCCACTCGGCCGTCTCGAGGGCCATGCAGGATACGGCCTTGTCGAAGTCATCGCGAAGACGCAGGTCGTCGAGGACGGTCCCCACGGCCCTCTCGGAGTCGCCCGCGCACAGGGGGGCGAACCAGAGAATGTCGCGTCGTCCCCATCCGTGTTGCTTGACGGCCCTGCTCACGTAGCTGCGTATGGTCTCCCCGAGCCGGTCGTCTGCCTTGTTCCAGATTCGTTCCTTGACCATGGCGCTGAAAGCCCACCTGACAGTCCTACCGTCGGGCTCAACGCAGTCTTTGAGCGCCTCAGTTTTCGCGGCGATCTCGGGACAAAGACCGTCTGCCACGGCGACCTTCATTGCCTCGATGGCAGAGGACGTGGTCGGCACTCCCTTAAGGACGCTGTACAGGGGGAAGGGGGTCTGGATGGACGTGATGGACAGGGTCGCCAGGTGAACGAGGGCGACCGGAACGGGATTCCAGTCGGAGTCGTCGAACATCTCGACCAGGTCGACACCCTTGACGAAGGTGGCGGCCTTCAGGAGGACGATATGGTCCCCTTTGGTCAGGGCGTCGGAACCAACCGTGGCCCTTGTCGGAACACCGCGTTCCATGGAGGAGACCACCTCCAGGAGGCCGTCGAGGTCCCTGATGGTCGGGGCGGCGTCCCGGGGGCTTCCGCCGAGAGTGCGGGTGGGATGGGGGCTCATGGCCCCTCCTTTCACTACGGCGCCGCCGAGACCCCGGGGATCCCGGCGGCGCACTGTGGGGTCGTGTGGAATCCGGGGCCCCGGACACGTCCGTCACGTTGTCGAAGGCCCCGTCGGACAGCTAGTCGCAAGGGGGGGGGATCCGGAAGGCACCCATGAGGGCGGCCACCGAGTCCTGGCTGTCGAGGCAGGTGTCGAGCAGGTAGCCCGGCTCCGACTCCCACCGGGCGAGGCCCCGGTAGTAGAAGGCCTTCTTGGAGTCCTCGATGAGGAACGGTACGTGGCCGTGGCGCAGGCACTCCTTGAAGGCCACGAGCCTGCCCACGCGGCCGTTGCCGTCCTGGAAGGGATGGATGCGCTCGAGGTCGTGGTGGAACCCCACGATGTCCGCGAACGAGACCTCGTCTCTGGCCTCGTATGCGGACAGAAGCCGGCCCATCTCCCGGGGGACGTCCTCGGGGGCGCAGGTCTCGCGGCCTCCAGCGACGTTCGGGCGCCGTTTGTAGTCGGTCATCGACGCCCCCCCATGCTTTATTTGGCACCCGGATTCGGGCACGAACGCTTTACTTCTGGTGCACTTTCATAGCTCAGAGGTAAAGCCCTAGGCCTCCCCGTCGAGGGCCCGGGCCGCCATGCGACGCACCTCGGGCACCGCGTGCGATCCGTAGGGGTGGGCGTCGAGCCAGGCGTCCACGACGCTTGCCAGGGCCTCCTCCCGGGAGAGCCCGGGGAGGTTCCGGCGCAGCCCCTGGCCGACGTCGAAGACGAGGCAGCCGCCCTCGTCCACGGAGAAGCTGCAGAAGGTGCCGGCGATGTCGCCGGCGACCGGTGCCGTGCGGGTCGTGTCGCCCATGGTCTTACCTCCGGTAACTGTGTGTCTGTCGGTGCCCATCATGCCGTCCCCCTCCCCGACCCTGCCAGGCGCTTCTCGGCCCGGCCGGTGGGCGGGTGGTCGCAGGCCTCTTCCAGGGCCATGTCGAAGGCCGCGCCCAGCGAGGTTTCCCAGTCGGTGTCCCAGAGGATCGCCAGGGCGCTCTCGACGATGTCCGCGGGATCCAACAAACCCTGCTCCACAAGCTTCGCCACCTCGGCCGACCGCTCGTCGTAGGGGGGCTCGAAGACGACGGTGCCGTTGTCTTTGCCCCAGAGGCGGTACTCGAGCTCCCTCTCGAGCCGGTTCCGACAGAGCGCCTCGCAGACCTCCTCCGCCTCGCTCTCCGTGAGGGCGACGGTCCTGCCGTCGGCAAGCTTGACCTCGATGTCGTTCATGCCGCCTCTTTCCCGGCGCCCGCGAGGGCGCAAAGGGCCGCCGCCAGGCGCTTCTCGGCCCGGCCGGTGAGCGGGTGGTCGCTGGCCTGCTCCAGGAGCAGGGCCGCGGCCATGGGCGAGAGCGTGCCGGCCGCCACCCGGGCGACGCACCCGTCCACGTCGCGGCCGTCCAGGTATGGGAACCCCTCGATGTGCGCCATGGGCGCCTCCTTTCGCTTCAGGGCATCGGGTCAGAACCCGGTGCCGCACCATGCCTCGGCCTCGGTCTCGGCCAGGGGCCGGGTCGTCAGGACCCCCGTGTCCTTGTCGAGGACGGCCAGGTGGAAGGCGCCGCGGCCGTCCACGGCCAAAGACTCTGCCTGCCCGGAGGCGTCCTTGCGCGAGCCCGCCACGAGCACCTCGCCGGGGCCGCAGGTGAGCTTGGCCGCCTCCACGACCCCCGAGACCCAGCTCTTCCAGCCGCTGAAGGCAGCCATGACGCGGTCGATCTCTTCGTCGGAGATCGATGTCGAGGCGCCGGTCTCCGGCTCGAAGCCGATGCAGGCCATGGGCCCAAAGACCACGTCCAGGAGCTCCCCCTCGGCGATGGGGCGGGAGGGGTCGGCGGGGCTCCTGAAACCGGCCACCACGTGCTCCTTGGTGGCGTAGACGGCCCGGTTGGGGCGGAGGCCGTCGATCTTGCCCTCCTCGTTCACGTAGACGGCGGGCTCGTCGCCCAGGATGTGGCCGCAGGCCTCTATGGAGCCGCCGACGATCCCCTGCAGGGCGCCCAGGGTGTCGGCGCCGTCGATCTCGGTCACGTAGGGGTCCGCCCCCACGGGGACGACGACGCAGCGCAGAGGGTGAGTGTCGCAGGTGTTCATGGGGTCTCCTCTCGGTTCTATCGGGCAGGTTCTCTAGACGAAGGCCGTGGCGGTCACCGGGGCCGGGATCGCCCGGAGCTCCTCTAAGACCTGGGCCTTGGCGAGGCCCTCGCCGTGGCCCAGGGGGGGTCCCGTCGGCCACCCGGGAGACGCGCCAGGCGCCCCGGGTCTCCAAAGACGGGGTGACGAGGGTCTCCAGGAGGGTCCCGGAGGGCCGCTGAGCCCTCACCAGGAGCCCTAGGGCGCCCCCCGCGAGGGCCCCCTCGAAGGCGGCGTCGAGGGCGGCGAGGTAGGTGTCCCAGGCCTCGTCGGCGGCCTCGTCGAAGAAGCACTCGGAGATGTCTGCCGCAGGGGGCTCCGGGAGCCCCACGGGGACCTCCTCCATGGGGATGGCGGCGGCGCACTCGGCGGTGTCCATGGGCCCTCCTTCGGGGTTTTACGTGGAAGGGCCCCGCCGCACGTCCGACGGGGCCCTTCCGGGGCGGTCTATGGGATTGTCCTCTAAGGGGTGCTCGGGGGGTTCTACTTGGAGCCGTGGATGCGCTCGTACCTGTCGCGGACGATGTCCATGGCGGTGTCCTCGTCGTCGTCGATCGACAGTCCCCGGACCTTGTCGAGGGCGACGCAGATGCCCTCGCATAGGCCGTAGGCCCTCTCCGCCTCCAGGCGGTAGCTGTAGTATTCCAAAAGGTTGCTGTGGTAGCCGTGGAAGTCCGAAAGGAGTTCGCGGTCCTCCTCGTCTGCGACGGCCGCGGCCCTCTCCGCGGGCTCGCGGTGCTCCTTGTAGACCTCATAGGCCCTTTCGATGCGGTTGTAGTCTTCGTCGTTGGGGACGGCCAGGGCCTTCTCCATAAGCTCGCGGTACCGCTCGTAGGCCTCGAAGGCCCTGTCGGACAGACAATCGAAGGCAACCCGGCTGGTTCGGTAGACGTCGCGACGCCTACTAGGGGAGAACATCCGCAGGACCCCGAGCTCCTCCGCGATCTCGTCTATGGCGACGCCCGGGTCGGACCAGTCGACGCCGAGCTCGTCCGCCAGGTCGTCTATGGCGACGCCCCTCTCATCGGCGGCCTTCTGGCACTCCTCGGCGACACGCTCGTACTCTTGCCACCACTCGGCATCGTCCTCGGTGGCGAGGGTGGGCACCTTCTCGGGACCCTCGAAGTTGACACTCCCCATAGCTAAGGCAAGGGGATTCTTCCTTCGACGCGGATTGCCTACTTGCCACCTGGGTGGCAAGTAGGTCTTACGCCCGCTCCAGAAGCGTAGCTGGAATCTTAGACCCCAGCGGTTCCCGCATGCCCTGCGGTACCTTCCCTCAGGATCCTCTCGCCCTCCCGGGCGATGTTTGTGGCCGCGTTGAGGTCGCGATCGTGGGTCGCCCCGCACTCCGGGCAGCGCCACTCGCGCACCGACAGCGGCAGCCCGGGCAGCACGTGACCGCAGGCCGAGCACGTCTTGGAGGACGGGTAGAACCTGTCCACCTTGACGAACGGGCGGCCGTGCCAGGCGCACTTGTACTCGAGCTGGCGGGCCGCCTCGGCCATGGAGGCGTCCGAGACCGCCGTGGCCAGGCGGCGGTTCCTCTTCATCCCCTCCACGTTCAGGTCCTCGACGGCGATGGCTTGGCTCTCGCGCATCGCCTGCGTCGTGGCCTTGTGGACGGCGTCCTTGCGCCTGTCGGCCACGGCCTCGTGAGCCCTGGCCACCTTGAGCCTCTGCTTCGCCCTGTTCCTGGACCCCTTCCTCTTGCGGGAGAGGCGGCGCTGCTCTTTGGCGAGGCGCCTCTCGGCCTTGGCGAGCGCCCTGGGGCTGGCGACCCTGACGCCGTCGGAGCGGACCATGAGGTCCCGGACGCCGGCGTCGATGCCGAGCACGGGGACCTCGCCCTCGGCCATGGGGGCCTCAGGGCAACCCGTGCAGCTGAGCACGCAGAAGTACTTGCCGGAGGGGGCCCGCTTCACCGTGGCCGAGACGATGCGGCCCTCCACGGGCCTGGACACCCGGGCCCTGACCGCCCCGAGCTTGGGGAGCCTCAGGTGCCTCTCGTCGGGCACGGACACGCCCCAGTTGGTGCGGAAGCTCTGCCCGGGGTCCGACTTCGACTTGAAGCGGGGGTAGCCGGGCTTTCCGCCCTGTCTCACCCGGCGGAAGAAGTGGTCGTAGGCAGAGCAGAGGTCCCGCACCGCCTGCTGGAGGGCGTGGGAGTCCGCCTCGCGCAGCCACGGGTGCTCGGCCTTCCAGGCCGGCAGCATCCGGTCGAGCTCCCAGCGGGAGGGCGACTTCCCCGTGGCCTCGTAGGCGGCCTTGCGCACCTCGAGGCAGCGGTTGTAGACCCAGCGCCGGCACCCGAAGGTGCGCTCGATTCGGGATCGCTGGGCCTTGTTGGGGTAGATGCGGACCACGTAGGCTCGCTCCACGCTCACACCTCCTTCTGGGCCTCGATGTAGCGCTTGACGGCGGCCAGGGGCGCCCCGCCCACGGTGGAGACGAAGTAGCTGTTGGTCCATAGGGAGGGGATGCGGCTCTTCAGCCAGGGGAACTCGGAGCGCAGGTCGTGGCTCGTCCTGCCCTTGATGCGCTTCACCGCCCGGTGGACGCCGAGCTGCGGGTCCACGTCGAGGAGCAGGTGGACGTGGTCGGGCATGACCTCCATCTCGACGACCTCGAAGGAGAGCTCGGAGGCTACCTGGGCCGCGATCTCCTTGAAGCGCACGTCCACGCCGTCCACGAGCACCGCCCTTCGGTACTTCGGGCAGAAGACCACGTGGTACCTGCAGCTGTAGACGACGTTGTTGTTGCTCTTGTACTCCATGCCCTAATTATATCACAGCCTGCTATCTATCATTCTCGCAACCCGTGGGCGCGGCTCGACCCCATGGCTGAAGCCAGGGGCTTGCGCCGCGTGTTTCGGTCAGCCCTCCTCGCCGGTATGGGCGGCCGCGGGGCCTACCCCCCCGCCGGCGTCCTAGAACCTTCCGAGCTCCGCCATCTCCCGACGGACGCGCTCGGATCGCTTCCGGGCCATGGAGCAGCGGAAGGTCTCGAAGGCGCTCCTGAGGGCGCTCTCCCGGGAGTCCTCCCAGTCGCTGTCGTACCACGCCGCCATGGCGCCCTCGACGATGTCGTCAGGGCACCCGCAGCCCTCATCGAGGAGGAAGCGGACCTCGGCGGTGAGGTCGTCGTCGTAGCAGTAGGTATCGCCGACGCGCGCCGTGAGGCGGTAGCGGACCTCGTCGGCAAAGCGTTCCTCGTCGACGCGGTCGCAGACGATCTCGGCCTCGGCCGCCGAGATCACGAGGGGCTCGGCGCCGCGGCAATGGATCTTGAGGTTCATGGCCATGGTCTCCTCCTTAAGGGATCTCAATGGCTGAGCGAGCGGAACATGTCCCAGGTCTCCGAGCGGTCGAAGATCTCGAGCGGCACCCCGTGGGCCAGGTCCGTCTCGGTTTTGAGAAGGTCCCCCCAGCGGCTGTCGCCGGAGCCGGCGACGGTGCCGCCCGGCATCCACGGGGCGCAGCCCTCGGAAGGTTCCGCCACGGGCTCCAGGTGGGGGGTATGGGCGCCGAAGGGGCCCCTTTTCTGGACGACGCGCACGAGGTTCTCCGGCGGGTCGTCCGGGTCGACCTCGACGTGGCCCTCGGGGCAGACCACGAGCACCTTGTCGTAGCGCTCGCTGATGCCGCCGAGGGAGCACCCCTCGAACAGGGGGTTGCGAAAGACCTCCAGGGGCAGTGCTCTCATGGCTCCTCCTTGTCAGCAGTGGCAGTCGACGACGTCGACCGTGAAGTCGTCCTTGGGGAGGCTCCGGACGTAGTCCCAGAAGGGGACCCCGTCCTCGACCCAGGAGCCGTCGGCATCCACGTAGGCGTAGGGTTCGGCGCACTCGCGGAACCTGATGTGGGTCCGGCGGAAATCGTCGAAGCTCTTCGGGCGCTTGCGCTCGCGGGACTCCCCGTGGCGCTCGATCTTGGCTAGGAGGCTCTCGTAGTCGAGGCGGATGGCGCGCTCCTCGGCCTCCGTGGGCTCGTAGGTCTCGGGGTCCGGGAGGTCCGCCAGAGGTATGGGGGCGAGGTCGTAACCCCAGAGACCCTCCCAGCGGCCGCCCTCCTCCCACCAGTCCCAGTGGGCGTCGGGGTTGTACCAGTAGCCTTTCGCCTGGGCCTCGTCGTCGAAGTTCGCGTCCTCGTCATCCTGGAACTCCGGGACGGCCCCTCCCAGAGCGGCGAGGTCGGGGTCTCCGCAGAAGGGGGCGAGGATGCTTGCCAGGGAAAGCGGCCCCTCCTTTGGGCGGATCACGGCTACGCAGTAGTGCATGGGCATCCCCTCTCCATAGGGCGAGGGCCCCTCCCCGGAAATCCGGGAAGGGACCCTCTGACGGGTGTCTTCTGGTGCGCCCGGACGGATTCGAACCGCCGACGCCGGCCTTAGGAGGGCCGCGCTCTGTCCTGCTGAGCTACGGGCGCAGGGTCGGGGGGAGCGCCTCGGCACCCCTCCTCCACGGGACCTGCCCCCGGCGCCTCCGGGCGCCGGCCCCGGGAAGACAGATGAGGGTCCCCGCAAGAGACACTCGCGGGGACCCTCCGGGCCGTCCCTGTGGGAGTGCGGGGGTGGGACGGCCACGCACCCCTGAGGTGTGCGACGGGATGATCAGGTCGTTGGCGGCCTGACGGGTCAAATTTCAACACACGCACCCCTGCGGGGTGCGACTGACCCCGTTTACGCTTGACATGTTTTATTTTGGTTTCAACACACGCACCCCCGCGGGGTGCGACCTTGACGGCAGCGGCGGAGTCCTCAGAACCAACGTTTCAACACACGCACCCTTGCGAGGTGCGACAAACCGAGTGTACTTGCGTGAGCTTCGGTCATCGTTTCAATACACGCACCCCTGAGGGGTGCGACTCCCAAAGGTCGTGCCCGAGCCCATCTGCTTCAGGATACCCCGTGGCCCGGCCGTAAGGGAAACCATGGATAATCATACCAAAGACGCATCTTTCGGGACATCGGAAAGGCGCCGGGTAGGCACCCAGGGCGGGCGTTCCCGAGGGTGGCGGCGGGAGGAGCTTTCAGGGGGCACGGGAAAGGGGCCGCTTTGGTATCTTTGGCGGTTGATTGTCAGACAACCGTCAGGAGAAGTCATGGGAATCCGCACGAAGGTCGTTTTGACGGCCCTTTCCGCATCCGCCCTCATGGTCTTGGCCGGGTGCTCGGGCGCCGGCAACGCGGCCGACCTCGAGGCCAGGGTGGCCGCCCTTGAGGAGCGTGTGGACGCCATGGAGGGGACGGCGCAGGACCAAGGGGGGTCGAAGGCCGACGACGCCGAGACAGAGGGCGTCGACCGGGTGGGCAGCGATACCGTGGAGGTCGGAGACGCCGCGTTCGAGAACGACTTCTTCGGGGACGGCAAGGTCGTCCTCGTGCCAATGACCTTCACGAACACCACCGGCAAGGAGACGTCGTTCACGGGGGTCGCCTCCGTCAAGGCCTACCAGGGCGGGGTCGAGCTGGACAGGGGCTATGCCGAGTCGTGGACCTCCGGCATACCGCAGACGGACTCGGACAAGGGGACCTATATCAAGCCGGGGGCGTCCATCGAGGTCTCCGACTGCTTCGAGCTGAGGGACACATCCCCCGTCACCGTCGAGGTGAGCACTCCCGAAGGCGCCGCGGTCGCACAGAGGACCTTCGAGGTGGGTTGACCCGGGTCCCCCCCTATCGGCATCCCCGAAAAAGTAGGAGGGGAACCGGCAAAGGCGCCAGTCCCCCTCCAGTCCCCGCCTCACGTGGAGTCCACGGGGTCTAGTCAGTGACACGGGCCATAGCATCCCATGGGTCTCGCCACAAGACGGAGCACCCGGGCACAGCGCTGGGACCCCCAGGGCCCCGCGGGTGTCGTCTCGGACTGGTTCCGGGCCCACCGGGACGCAGACCCGGGAGGAGTGCCTCGGCACCCCCCTCCACGGGAACTGCCCCCGGCGCCTCCGGGCGCCGGCCCCGGGAAGACGGGGAAGGGCCCCACGAGAGACGCTCGTGGGGCCCTTCGGGCCGTCCCTGTGGGTTTGTAGGGCGGGACGGCCACGCACCCCTGCGGGGTGCGACGTCCGCTTGGCAACCGCTTAAGGACCATTTGCTGTTTCAACACACGCACCCCTGCGGGGTGCGACAGACGGGGCGCCGTGGGCCTCGCCGCATACTACCCCGCGTGTTTCAACACACGCACCCCTGTGGGGTGCGACTGAGGTCCATTCGACTTTTCGGCGGCACCTCAACTCCGGTTTCAATACACGCACCCCTGCGGGGTGCGACGACCCACCAGGGCAGGACGCCGGAATCGGTGCTGATGTTTCAATACACGCACCCCTGCGGGGTGCGACGGAGGTCCTGCGCGGGGCCGACGGCACCCTTTCGGTTTCAATACACGCACCCCTGCGGGGTGCGACTCCCAAAGGTCGTGCCCGAGCCCACCTGCCCCACGACATCCTGTGGCCCGACCCCAAGGAAAACCATATCGAATCATACCAAAGACGCATCTTGCGGGACAATCCAGCGCGAACCTCCGGGAATCTCGCCGGCGGCCGGGGTTCGCGCAGGGACTTCCGATCGCCCCCTCGGAAGCCCCTAGAATCCGTTCCCGGCCGCTGCGCCCCGGCTAGGTATCGACCATGGCCCTCCTCCCTGGACGCGCCATCCGAGTGCCTTCCTGCCAGAGGGCCCGCCGGCCTTCCCGCGGACACCCCCTCGTCGGTGCCCTCAACACCCCATCGCGGAAAGGACCTGCGCCGCGGTCATGGACGGGATGCCCCCCTCCCCGAAGGCCCTGCGGTCGCGGGAGCAGATGATGTCCACGTCGCTCAATCGGGCCGCCGCGAGCACCATAGCGTCCTCCAGGTCCGGCTCCGGAAGGTCGAGGGCCAGCTCGCAGGCGTCCCTGCCCAAGGGGACGACGTCGAGGATCTCTAGGAAGACCCGTATGGCCGCGCCCCGCGGGTCCGGCTCTGGGATATAGCGACGGCAAATGTAGTAGAAGTCCTTCAGGCTCGAGGCCAGGACACATCCTCGGACGCGACGGTCGACGCAGAGGCTGAAGAGGTCTATCGCCGCATGGTGTTCGGGACGACTGCTCACCACGGCGTCGATCAGGATGTTCGTGTCGAGCATCACCTTAGTCTCGGTCACCGTACGCCTCCTCCATGAACTCGTCCCTGGTCATGGTGTCCAGGGGCGTCCCGACCGGGAAGGACCTCGAGATCTCCTCGAGGGTGTCGAGGGCGCGCCTCCTGCGCAGCAGCTCCCTGTCGGTCGTGTAGGAGTCCGGGACCTTCCCGGTCGTGGCCAGGTCGGACACGAACCCGGAGATCAGCGATCCGAGCGACATGCCGGCACGACGGGCGGCAGCCTCGGCCTTGCGGCGGGTGCCCTCATCCACCCTCGCTGAGACGACAACACTGGCCATGATTCCTTCCTTCCCTGCGTCTACTGTAGTGTCTACATATTGTATACACCACTGTCTACGGTGTCGCAACAGCCCGGGGCGAAGCGCCGTGGAAGGTACGTGGCAGGGGCACTCAAACCGAGGAACGCATCCTTCGGCACAAGAAAGGGGCCGCGTCCCGGTGGGCGCGAACCCTTTCCCAGGCCCGGCCCTATTGGGTGCCGGGCGCCAGATCACTGATACTGGGCGTGGAGGACGAAGGCTTTGACCGAGGGATCGAGGTCACCCCTTGCGGCGGCGACCTCGAGGTCGTCGACGTGGGCGGGGACCCTATCGGTAGCCTGGGGCACGAAGTCGGCCTCCCGCGGCCCGTAGCGGTTGCCCGAGATCCACACGGGCCCGTCCCTGAACCCCCTCAGCCCCTCCTCGTCCATCAGGCCCTACCGGCCGCCGCTGTCGGAATCCTCCGGGAGCTCCCAGACGACCTCTCCGGTATTGCCGTCGACGACCTCTGCGGCCCAGACCCTCTCGTCCTTGCTCGATGCCTGCATGTGGCCCACGACCCACCCCAGGGCGTCCTCGGGCACCGCCGTCAGGCCGCCAGGGTCTCGCCGGAGGCTACCTCTTCGCACTCGCAGTCGCACCAACGGACGATCTCTTTGACGGAGCGCTCCAGGGCGCGCTGGTAGAGGCCGTTGTAGGCGGTCATGAGGTCGTCCCAGAGCTCCCAGCCTTCGCTCTCCCAGATCCCGTCTGAGACCGCCTCCAGGGCGTCCTCCAGCTCGTTCAGGAGCGGCACGTAGGAGTTCCAGGCGCCGACGCCCTCCCAGTCCATGTCGCCGACGGGCTCCGCCGGGAGCGCGTGGGTGGGCTCCACAGGGTCCACGTCGGCGACGGCGTAGGTGGCGTAGAGGGAGTCGTAGAGGTACCAGCCGCCGACATCCTCGAAGGACACGTCGCGGCGCATCCAGGGGCGGTAGTACCAAGCGCTTTCCAGGTGGCCGCCGATGCGGGCCAGAAGGGCGTCCACGCAGGCGGCGCCCTCGTCGCAGACCTTGGAGACGGCGTCGAAGGTGGCGTTCTCGGTGTCGGGGTTTTTGACGGCTTCCATCAGGGCCTCCTCGCAGGTCGGGCGTCCGGGGCCTTCCGCCCGGATCTCGCGGGCGCTTCCGTCCGCGCGTCACCGCGCGGAAGGGGCGTGGGGAGGGCCGCTGGATTGTCAGTTTGCTTTCATCGAGAGGGTAATTCCTATATAATAGTTATATGAGAATCAGGGGGTGTGTCTTGGATTCCAAGGCAGATGGCAGGCGGGGGCCGAAGGCCGTGCCCCGCAAGGCCTGTCTCATCAACATGCTGGAGACCGACTACCGGGACCTCACCCGGTGGGCCGAGGAGGACGCCTCGACCAAGGCCGAGGTGTTCCGCGACATGATGGCCCGGGAGAGGGCACGGAGGGAGAGTCGCGACCATGGCTAGGGCAGACAAGACGGACAGGAGGAAGGACGCCGAGGCGTTCGTGAGACGCTGGAGCGGACGCGGGTACGAGAAGGGCGAGGCGTCGTCGTTCTGGATCGACCTGTTCCAGACCGTGCTCGGCCTGGACGACGCCATCGAGCGCCTCCAGTTCGAGGTGCCCATCAAGACCCTGGCCTCCGACAGCTCAGGCTTCATCGACGTCCACATCCCGAGCGCATCCACCATCGTCGAGATGAAATCGTCGGGCGTCGACCTGGCCAAGAAGGAGATGCGCCAGGGGCGCATGGTGACCCCAGCCGAGCAGGCTCGCGACTACGCCAACGGGTTCCCCTACTCCCTGAGACCCCGCTACCTCATCGCATGCAACTTCGAGGAGATGTGGGTCTACGACACCGCGAGAAACCCCCTGGCGGACAAGCCCCTTTACAGGATTCCCTTGGAGGACCTGCCCCGTCAGGTCGACGTGCTCCGGTTCCTATCCGGGGAGGCCAAGCCGCCCGAGGTCCTCGCCCGCGAGGTGTCGGTCGAGGCCGGACGCATCATGGGCCGACTCCACGAGCACGCCGAGAAGGCCTACGGAGACACCTCCAAGCCGTCCGTGCAACACGCCGTGTCGGTGCTCCTGACCAGGCTCATGTTCCTGATGTTCGCCGAGGACGCGGGGCTCCTCCTCTCCGCCAAGAAGGACGGTGTCCGAGACAACCTCGCCTTCCGCGACTACGTGAGGTCGTGGAGCCCCGAGAACCTCTCGACAGGCCTCAAGGTGCTGTTCGATTGGCTCGACACCAAGCCCGAGGACAGGGACCCCTATGCGTCCGAGAAGCTCAGGGCCTTTCCCTACGTCAACGGGGGCCTGTTCCGCGAGAAGATCCCCATCCCCACCCTGGACGAAGACTTCCGGCACACCCTGATCGTCGACGGATGCCAGGAGTTCGACTGGTCCGGCGTCTCCCCCACCGTGTTCGGGTCGATCTTCGAGGGAGCGCTCTCCCCCGACCACAGGCGAAGGAACGGCCAGCACTTCACGACGCCCGAAGCCATCCACAGGGTCATCGACCCCCTTTTCCTGGATGACCTCAAGGAGAAGTTCGTCGACGCCTGCAACAGGGACACGGCCGGCGGCGCAAGGACCAAGGCGCTCCTGGCCCTCCAGGACGAGATCGCCGCCGTGTCGGTCCTCGACCCGGCCGCCGGGTCGGGCAACTTCCTCACCGAAAGCTACCTGAGCCTGCGCCGCCTCGAGAACAGGGTCCTGTTCGAACTGAGCTACACGGGCAAAGGCGCCGGCGACCAGACGGCGTTCTCCGGCGACCTCTTCTCGGACGCCATGGACCTGCAGCCGAAGGTCTCGCTCGCCAACTACCACGGCGTCGAGCTGGAGGACTACGCCTGCTGTGTCGCCCGCACCGCACTCTGGATCGCGGAGATTCAGGCGGACCGCGACACCTCGAAGGTGCTCACGGTGACGAGGCCGGCGCTCCCCCTCAACGACTACGAGGGCATCGTCTGCGCCAACGCCCTGCGCATCGACTGGAACGACGTCGTCTCGTCTGACAAGGTCACCCACATCTGCGGCAACCCTCCCTTCCTCGGGTCCTACCGCCTCGACGCGATCCAGAAGGCGGACCGCAAGGACCTGTTCGGCGCCGGTGGCGGCGTGCTGGACTATGTCGCCTGCTGGTATTTGAAGGCGGCCGAGTACATGGGTGACGGACCGATAAAGGCCGCCTTTGTCAGCACCAACTCCATCTGCCAGGGTCAGCAGGTCGAGCCCCTGTGGCGGCGCCTCTTCTCCTTAGGGTTCCACATCGACTTCGCCTGGACCACGTTCTTCTGGTCCAGCGAGGCCGACGACCCGGCCCACGTCCACGTCGTCATCGTCGGGTTCTCCAAGACGGGGGAAAAGCCCCGGGTGCTCCACCGGACCCGGGAGGGCGAGGCCGTCCTCTGCGACAACATCAACGGCTACCTCATGGCCGCCCCCGACTGGTTCGTCACCAAGAGCACCAGGCAGGCCAGCGGGATGCCGGAGATGTCGAGGGGGTGTCAGCCGACGGGCAAGTCCCTCATCATGACCGATGACGAGGCCCGCGGCCTCGTGGATGCGGAGCCGGAGGCAGCCCGGTGGATCAGGCCGTTCTCCATGGGCAAGGACTTCGTCGACGGCGAGGCGAGACGATGCCTCTGGCTCAAGGACGCGACCCTTAACGACATCGCCTCCATGCCCCTGGTCGAGGAGCGGGTGAAGGAGGTCCGGGACTTCCGCCTGGCAAGCCCCAAGGCCGCCACGAGGAAGAAGGCCGCCACGCCGTGGCTCTTCGACGAGGTCAGGGACCCCGAGGGCACCTACATCGGCGTGCCCAAGGTTACTTCCGCGAACCGCACCTACATCCCCATGGGCTTCGTCACCGACGGCATGGTCCCGGGGGACAAGCTGTACTTCATCCCCACCGGCAGCCTCTTCCTATTCGGTGTCCTCATGTCCCGGTTCCACAACGCCTGGATGCGCATGACGTGCGGTCGTCTCAAAAGCGACTATAGCTACAGCAACACCATCGTCTACAACACCTTCGTCTTCCCAACACCAAACGAATCCAAGAAGTCCGAGGTCGAGCGGTGCGCCCAAGCGGTGCTCGACGCCAGGGCAGCGCACCCCGACTCCTCCCTCGCCGAGATGTACGACGGCATCTCCCCTGTGCCCGAGGGGGCGACGGGCGCCCAGGCCAGGAAGTTCGACCGCTTCGTGTTCTCCGACCTCAAGGCCGCCCATGAGAAATTGGACTCCGCGGTGGAGGCCGCCTACGGCGTCGATTTCGGCGGCGACGAGGGAAAGATCGCGGCCCACCTGTTCGGGCTCTACGCGAAGGCCGTGGAAGGTGGAAACCGATGACTTTGGTAGACATGATCAGGCTCGCCTGGAAGAACTTCTTCCAGGCCCACCAGACACCGACCCAACAGGCCTACCTCGCGATATTCGTGGTCGGCTGCGTCATCCTCGTGGCCATGGCCGTCTGGTTGACCGTGACCGAAAGGCGCCGCCAGGACGAGGTCCGGCGCACCCTCATGGAGGCGGCCCCGGTGTCTGCGGAGGAGTTTCTCGAGAACTGGAGGATCGGGAGGCGGGGGTCCGGCCTCGGCTACGGGGCCACCGACGAAGCCGGGTGCTACGTGATCCTTACGAACCCTGTCTACGACGGGTCCGGCGATGTGTCCTACGAGGCCGTCTACGTGGGCCAGTCCATCCACGTGGCCCAGAGGGTGAGGGCGCACCTCACCGGCCACGGCAACGGGGACGTGTACGCCGACGTCCGGGCGGGCAAGCCTGTGGAGGTCCGCATGGTCCGCTGCGCCCCGGCCGACCTCAACGCCACCGAGCGCTCCCTCATCGCCGCCTTCGACGCGACGAGGTCCTACAACCGCACCCGCGGCGGCTCCAAGGCCCGCTGACCCCCGAGACACGAGAGAAAGGCCCGAGTTGCCCTTCATTCCCCTGCTCGCCCTGGCGTTCAACACCTTCATCGGCTTCCTGCTCGTCGTCTTCATCGTCGTCGGCCTCGTCATATGGCTCGTCGTCACCATCGTGAAGGCTGTCGTCGAGACCTCGCGCGATGCCGCCGCCGAGAAGGAGCGCGCCAAGACCCAGGCGTTCCTCCACGAACGGTGGGAGGAGTCCTTCCCCGCCGTCCCCTACCCCGACGAGTTCAAGGAGATCAACTACGACCCCGACAACGACGCCATCACGGCCTATGAACTCGTGCTCCCCCACTGGGAGCACCCGCGAAACGACGGGACGAGGGACGCTCGCTACAGCTCCACATCCTACTACTACGGCGGTTCCGAGTTCGTCTCCGGCCCTTGGCGCGTGACGTTCGACTCCCCGCGGGAGGCGGTGAGGTTCGTCCAGAGGATGAGGGTGGGCGGTGTAGAGGTGACCCCGCACCGATGGGAGTCGGAGAAGGCATGCTCGGATAGCTCCGTCGCGAGCTACGGCTTCCCCATCATGTCGGCCGACGAGGTCTTCGCGCACTACCGGTCAGAACCCTACCGGTTCGAGCAATTCTGCGTCTACCTCTACCGTAAGCTCGGATACACCGGCGAGGCCACGCGTAGGTCCGGCGACGGCGGGTTCGACTTCCTGGTGGAGAAGGACGGGGAGAAGACCATCGGGGAGTGCAAGCTCTACGGCAAGAACACCACCGTAGGTCGCCCCGATGTGCAGAAGCTCGTAGGCGCCAACTTCACAGAAGGGGCCGAGCACATGGTGTTCATTACCACGAGCTACTTCACACCAGAGGCGAAGAAATTCGCTAGGGACGCCGGTGTGGAGATGGTCGATGGGAAGGGCCTCAGGAGGCTCCAGATCAAGGCCAAGGAGGCCAGTGCGAGGAGGTATGGGAACGCCGTGCGCCTCTGGAAACCCCTCACCGAACAGGATGTCATCGACCGTACGCCGCCGGACCTCCGCCATACCCTCTGACAGCCTCGATCCTGCAAAGGGGAACGGAGGCCGAAGGAGAGGAGCTACTACCTCCGTACCGAAGCCCCCTCAACGGTCCTTCAAGGCCACCTCCAGAGCCACCATGGCGGCCCACACGGCCTCCTCCTCGGAGGCCACAGCGGGGTTCTCGAGGACCTCCCCCAAGATCAGCTCCCGGGCCTTTGCGGGCCCCATCCCGGCGGCCCTCCGGCCGAGCCCTTCCGCCCAGGCCCTCACGGCGCCGCTATACAACATGTCCTCGCCCATAGCGGGCCCCTTCCCCGGAGTTCGGCCAAGGCCCTGCCCGAGGGCCCCCTCCACGGGTTCCTGCCCAAAGCCCTGCCCGGACATCGCGCCGGGACAAGGCTTCGGGGGGTTCTCCATGGGGTGCGGGTCGGGGGTGCACCCGGAGTCATGTCGAGAGTTTGACATCGATTTAGTAGTAGAATATTGTCCAAAGACAGGATTCCGCGGTCGTGCTGGGAGGATTGCTTGGAGTACGTGGAGGCACACCCGAGAGTTCTCGAGCGACATCCGCAGCTTACCGAGGAGGACGTGAGGAAGGCATGGGACACAGCCTTCGTCGAGGCTGCAAGGGTCGGAAGCCCGAACTGGCCCGAGTATCTGCGAGTCGGCTTCGACGACAAAGGGTGCGAGGTCGAGATGGTCGCCGCCCCTTACCCAGCCGCGCCTTATATCCCCGTCCTTAAGGGCGGGGAGGATGTCAAAAAGGGGGTTGGATCATCTACCACGCGAACACGCCCTTGTCCAAGAGGACGCGAGACGAGTTGGAGAGATGCGGAAGGGGGCTCTGATGGCCGAGTACCTGCTTGACAACGGATATGTCCTCACCGACGACGAGATCGAGCGCCGGGCAAGGGAGTGGGAGGACGGCACCTGGGACGGCCACCTCGAGGTGGTCCGTGCCGGGAGACCTCGCCTGTCTGACGAGCCCAATGCCAACCTCTCGTTCAAGTGCCCGGAATCGTCCGCCGAGCTCATAGCGCGGGCCGCGGAAGCCCTGGGTGTGAAGAAGTCGGCCTTCATGAGGGAGGCCGCCGTGGAGAAGGCTGCAAGCGTGCTGGGGGCGACACCCTGAGGCTGGCCGAGCCGAGAAACCCGTTTGAGACAGAAGCGCAGGCCACAGTGTCTGCCTTGGCCTACATTTAGGCGTCCGCCCTCTCCCGGGTGGGCCTCGGGTCAAAACGTCCGACCCCGAGACCCTTCAGGACGCACCCCCTCAGGTCCCCCGCCGGCTAGCACGTGCCAGAGCCCCGGCGGGTCCAGCCAGAGGGTCCTCCGCGCCCTCCCGGGCCCCACCTCCACGGTGTAGCGCACCCCCCGGGCGCAGTCCGGCCGCTCGGTCCTGGCGGGGCTCCGCCGTACCACCCGGACAGGCAGCCTCCGCCCGTCCTCCCAGACGATGCAGGAGGGCGTCACCCGCCCGCGTCGGTCGCAGGAGGACTCGACGTCGACGAACACGCGCCTGTCTTTGACCCTCCCCATGGCACCCCCTTAGAGATCACGTCCGCGGACCGCCGCGGGACCTCTCGCGGACCTCCCCCACCATCTCCCGGAACCCCTCCAGGGCGTCGAAGGGGGCGAACTGGGCGCACCGGGATAGATCCGCCACGGCCTCCCGGCACCCGTCCGCGGCCTGCCTCTCCCGGATCCTCCCCAGCATCTTCCGACGGCGCTCCGCCTCGGCCACCGTGGGCGCCCCCGCGAGCACCCGGGCCAGGAGCCCCGCCGTGAGCTCCGGGGCCTGCTCACGCACGGTGGCCCCCGATGCGCCCGGCGAGGTCCCTGGCGGTGCCCTCGGGAAGGAGGCTCGAGGCGAGGAGCACCGAGGCCTTCCCGAAGCGGGCCGCCACGGCCCTTCGGGCCTCGTCCAGGCGCTGTCGGCGGGGGTCGGCGGAGGCCGGGTCGAAGAGCCGCGGCTGGCCCTCGCGGGTAAGCCCCGTGAGGGTCACGTTGACCCTCCTTATGGGCACCCCGGGATAGGCCGTGGCGGCAAACACCGCAACCGCCGCCTCGGCGACCCCGTGGGCGGTGAGGCGGCCCTCCAGGGGACGGGACCCTCCCGTGGCCGGCCACGTGTCGCCGGAGTAGCCCACGTAAAGCGACACCCCTTGGGCGTCCCAGCCGTCGGCCTCGGCGGAAAGCGCCAGCTCGTCGGCCATCTCCCGGACCACCGTGGCGGCCTCGGCCGTGGTGTAGTCCCTCATGAGCACCTGGCCCCGGGTGAGGCTCTTGCCCTTGGGCTCCCAGGCCGAGACCTCGGAAACGGTCGCAGGCTCCAGGCCCCAGGCGTGGTCCACGAGGAGCCGGGCCCGGGCAGGTCCCAGGAGGCGGGAGATCTCCTTGGGGTCTGCCGCGGCCACCCCCGCGAGGTCGACGATCCCCGCGGAGGCGAGCCTCCGGGCCGTGCCCGGCCCCACCTGCCAGATGTCGGTGATGGGGCGGTGGAACCAGATGTCACGGTAGAAGGCGGGCAGGTCCAGCTCGCAGATGCCCTCGGTGTCGTGCTTGGCGAGCACGTCCAGGGCCACCTTGGCCACGAACAGGTTCGGCCCCAGCCCGCAGGTGGCGGGGTATCCGAGCCGCTCCGCCACCGCCTCCTGGAGGCGCTTGGCCATGGCCCTGGGCGAGAGGCCGTAGTAGGAGAGGTAGGGGCCGATCTCGATGAAGGACTCGTCCACGGAGTAGACGTGGACGTCGTCGGCGGACACGTGCTCCAGAAGGCACGCCACCACCTCGCAGGAGGCCTCCAGGTACCGGGCCATGCGGGGCCTCGCGACGACGATGCCACGGTCCTTCGGCACCTCGCGCATCCGGCAGCGGTTCCTGACGCCCTCGGCCTTGAGGCGCGGGGACACGGCCAGGCAGATGGTGTTGGCCGACCGGTCGGGGTCCGCCACCACGAGCCTCGCCTCCATGGGGTCGAGGCCGCGGTCCCTTGCCTCAACGGACGCGTAGAAGCTCCTGAGGTCTATGCACATGCACACTCTCGGGACCTCCCCCATGGCGCACCCCCCAACCCCGTTTACCGAACACGTGTTCTATATCTTAGCGCCCCGGGGCCACAGGCGGAAGGGCCTCCCCTTCCGTACCGAAGCGTGAAAAAAGAAGGCCCCCGTCCCCGTGGGCGGGGTCGGGGGCTCGGTTCGCCCTCCCGTCAGGTGAGGGTGTTCGGCAGGTGCCTGCCGAGGTGCCCGATGACGATGCGGCGGCCCTCCTCGTCGAAACAGAGGTGGAGGCGGATGTTGCTGTCACCGGACCCTCCCGTGACGGCCACATGGCCCGGCATGAAGGTGCGCACCCCATCCCAGAGGAAGGTGCGGGCCTCCCGGAGCTGCGGCATGGAGGAGACGGTCTTGGACTCCGTGGGGCTGTAGCGGAACCCCGTGAGGGCGGAGAACCTCGCCACCTCGTCCGCACCGCCCTCGGCGAAGTGGAGCGACCACAGGCACTCGGCCACGGCGCAGAGCGCCCTCCAGGGCCTGTCCATGTCCCTGCCCGACCACGCCCGGGCGGCCTCGTGGGCGCTCTCGAGCACGAGGAGGCGCTCGGGCCACGCCTGCTCGGCGAGGCTTAAGACCTCGTCCAGGGACCTCGGCACCGACACCATCTCCGAGACCGGCATGGAGGTCTCGCCCCACCCGGGGTCCACCACCGCGGCCGCGGAGGCCTTGAGGGCCTCTATCCGGGCCTGGAGCCTGCGGATCTCGTTGTCGCGCTCGGAGACCTGGGCGTCCAGGCGCTCCACGGTGCCCTGGAGGGCCTCGGAGCGGCCCCGCTCCTCGGCGAGCTCCCGGGAGGCGTCCTCGGAGCCCTCCTTGGAGGCGGCCTCGGCCTCCCCCAGCCTCCGCCACAGGGCCTCCGCCTCCTTCCGAGCGGCCCCGGAGTCCGCCCTCGCCTCCTTGAGCTGGCCCATGAGGCGCGACTCGGCCTCCTTGCGGCGGGTCCTCTCCCGGTCGAGCTCCCTGCGGTGGGCTTTCTCGGCCTCCCGGAGCCGCGCGGCCGCGTCGTCGGCAGCCTTCTCCATGGCCGCGAGCGACCGCTCCAGGGAGGCGATGCGCCCGCTCTCCCCGTCGTCGGCGCCGGTCTCGGTGCCGTTCTCTGCCTTCTGGGGCCCCGTCCCGTGCCTCAGGCCGCTCTGCCACGCGGTCGAGGCGAGGCAGGACTGCCAGACCTGTGACGCGCCCAGGTCCGAGCGGTGGACCTGCACGTCGGCCCAGAGCCGGTGGAGCGCCCTGTCCTGGAGCCCGGCGTCGTCGGTGTCGAGGGCGTCGTTGGCCTCCACGAGCCAGGGCGAGGCCACCCTGGGGCGGCCGTGGACCGTGGCCTCCGCGGCGCCCGCGAGCTCGTCCCTGTGGCGCATGGACCCCTCCGGGGCGTCATCGACAGGGACGAGGGCCCCCTTCTCCTTGAGGATGCGGTAGACCTCATGCATGGGGCTCGTCCCGAGGCCGTCCGGTGCCCCATCCAGGTCCCCCACCTCGGACCAGACGGTGGTCCTCGTGAACAGGGTCGCGTGCCCCGGCGTCCTGTCCCACCCGAGGCAGACCTCCACGCGCATGACGGTGGTGTCGTCCGGAGTGCAGGGGACCTGGAGGATGAGGGCCCGGGCGTCGAATCCGAACAGGGCCTCCGACACCTGTTGCCTGTCGTCCGCCCCGCACCTCATGAACCAGGGGAACCCCTTGGGGATGGGCGCCTCGCAGGTGTTGCCCGACGGTATGTGGAGCCGTGCGTAGGGGGTCTCCGGGCATTCCAGCAGGCGGGCCCTGAACTCCTTCAGACGGCTCTTGCCCAGGCGTCTCAGAAGCCGAGGCTTCAGGACGTCGTAGAGGATCTCGAAGACGGCGGCCGCCTTCTCGTCGGTCGTGTCCCCATCCACGTTGACGTGGTAGTAGCCGGCGTGGACGCACCGGCTGTCGCCGCGGAAATCGTTGTCTATGTACACGGCGGCCTCCATGGCCTCCTCCTCTCGTCCGCAAGGGAGGGGCCCCGAAGGGCCCCTCCCCCACCGCTTCCCTCTCAGGCCACCACCGACAGCCCGCAGGCCATGACGACCCGCCAGACCCGGTGGCCGGCGTTGGGGCGGCTCTCGCCCCCCATGGCGTAGGTGTCGCCCTTCTCGAACTGCCTCACCCAGATGCGGCGGTGCTCGGACCAGGCCGGACCGCAGGCCTGGTTTCGCCAGTGGCCCCGCACCGTGTGGGGCCTGGGGCTCCGCCGGGGGTGGGCGAGGCGCCCCCTAGAGCCGGTCTTTCGGGCCGGCTGGCCGCAGACGATGAAGCCGTCTTCGGCCACGCCCTGAGCCGCCCCTGACGGCACCCCCTCTCCGGCGGCGCCGTCGGGGCCACGGCGTCCGCTCTCGCAGACGAGCCCCGCCATGGCCAGGGCCGCCTCCACCGCCGAGGCCTCCTCGGCCCCGTCCCCTAAGGGCACCGCCACCGGCGCCCCGCCGGTCTCCACCAGGGCCACGGCGAACGTGGCGCCGAAGCCCTCGGTGGCCACCACGGTCACGTCCCAGGGGGCGTGCTCACAGGGCAGGGCCGCCTCCAGGGCGGCCGCGGAGGCGGCCTCCTCGAAGAGCAGGAGCGCCCAGCGCCCCACCGAGAGCTCCCGGGCCACGTGGCGGCGCCTGAGGTCGGCGTCGTCTGTGTGGGCGGCGGCCCAGGAAAGGCACATCCCCTCGACGTCTCCCGGGGCCTCCGCCGTGGCCTCGGCGGGAGGCTCCGGACCCGTCCCGCCGCTGTTCCCACGGCGCTCCAGGAGGGTCTCCAGGGCGCCCACGGCGAGGGCCACGTAGGGGGCCTCGTGGCAGATCCTCGAGGCGAGCCGCGCAGGGGACACCGGGGCTCCCATGAGCTCGGCGGCGGCCGTGGAGCCGCGGTAGTCCGCGGGGTGCCCCCGGACCTCGCAGGAGATCTCGGCGGCGACCCCGGCGTCCCCTCCCTGGACGGCCTCCAGGGCGCCCTCCACACGAGGGAGGAGCGTCGGCGCCACGAGGGCCAGGGCCTGGGAGCGGGCGAGGGACCAGTCGTCGGATCCGTGCGGGGACGCTGCCGGGGCACCCTGGGGGAGCACCCGGCAGACGCCGCCGGAGATCTCGCAGGACTCCCCGAAGGCGGCCCTGCAGTCGTCCTCGGAAAGCCTGCCGCAGAAGGTGCCGGCGGTGTCGAAGACGAGGACCGTGGGCTCCCCCGCCGGGGGCTCTGTCGGAGGCTCGGGGGCGGGTCCCGCCGCAGGGGTCGCCGGCACCTCCTTCGGGGCCTCCGCCGCAGGGGTCGGGAGGACCTCCTCCGCAGGTTTTGCCGGTGCCTTTGCCGGGGCCCCCGCCGGCCGCCTCGTTGCAGGTTCCGGAGTTGCCTTCGCCGACGCCTCCCGGGAGAGGAACCGCGGAAGCTCCATGGGGGCGGTCTTGTTGCCCCAGCCGGCCCCCTTCCGCATGGCGCCCTCGATCTCCTCGAGCTCCTCCCTGCCGACGGGCAGCTTCGGGAAGAGCTCGCGGACGTTGTGGCCACGCACGGACCCGTCGGGCTCGGTCGAGGACTCCCGGGGGCCCAACGCCCCTGCCGCCTGGAGCTCGCTGACGACGGCCCGGGCCTCCCCCTCCGTGCATCCGAGGGCGCCCTTCACGGCCCTGGCGCCGATGCCTGCGCAGACCCTGCCGGACACGACCCGGCAGCGGGCCCGGCAGAGCGCCCAGACGAGCGCCTTGACGGCGTCTTCCGAGAGGGAGGTGCCGTCGAAGGCGGACCACGACACCGGCCTCAGGCGGGCCGGGACGCCCCAGCACTCCCTGCCCGGAGAGCAGGTGACCCGGGGGTCGCGGACGGGCTCGGAGTAGGCCCGGGCCTTGCCGCCCACACGGCCCCGGGTGAGGTAGGCCTCCAGGGCCCTCACGGAGGGCCCGGAAAGCGCACGGCCCGGGAACAGACGGTCCGTGCGGGTGCCGGACGGGTCGCCCCCGGCGCGCTCCAGGACGCCCCTGGCCTCCAGGGCCGCCACGGCGTCCGCCACCCCCTCGCCGCGGCGTCCGAAGCGGCGGCGCAGGGACGGGAGGGACCATCGGACGCAGACGGTGTCGCCGACGATCGACGGGGTGCCACGGAGCAGGACGGCCCTCAGCACGTCCTCCTCGAAGGCCCTGGAGCCCCGGCACCACGGGTCGGGGGGCGTGGCCGTGCCGAGCCTCCACTCGGCGGGCCAGGTCTCGGGGGGCAGGCACTCGTAGGCCGGACGGGCCCTGACGACCCGGGGAGGCGCAGGCCCCTTCTCGGGGACGGCCTCCGCGGGGCCCTCCTCCCCCTCCGGGGTTTCCGGCGTCGGGGCCTGCACCACCTCCGCCGCGACGGAGGCAGGGGCGGGCGTCTGTGTCGGTTCTTCCGGGGCGGTGCCGGCCGTGAGGTAGGAGGCGATCGCCACCTGGGCGTCGGTCCCGAGGGGGACGTCGATGAGCAGGGCGTCCGTGCGCCCTCCGTCCGCCGTGGAGTCCAGGGGGGTGAGGACGACGGCCCCCTCCAGGGAGGGGACCGCGGCGGTGACTGTTTCCGCTAGGTCCGCCGGGTTCCAGGCTGCGGTCACGGTGCCGCCCAAGAGGGCACAGGAGGCGCACCCGAGGATTCGCCCCAAGGCGGCCAGGGCGTCGCTTCCCAGGGCGTCGATGCCCCCGGCCCACTCACGGGGCCAGAGGCTCCGGGGCAGGCCCCGGACGCCCGGGGCGGCCCCCACATCCAGGGGTGCGGGTGCCGCGGGTTCGCCTCCGGTGGCCGGATCCTCAGACACGGGGGGCTCGGACAGGCGCCTCAGGGCCCCCTGACGGGGGGCCGAGAGGGCCAGGGCCGGCTCGAAGAGCACCCCGAAGAGGGCCTCGAAGGCCTCCTCGGACATGAACCTCACCTGGCCGTCGTCGAGCTGCACCTTGCAGGGGTGGGCCGGCCGGTACTGGCGGTAAAGGTCACAGGACCCCATGGCTCACCTCCCTTTTCTGGGTCCACCCGCGCCGGGCCATCTCGTCGGCCACGACGGCGGGGTTCCATACGGGGTCCATGAAGGCTGCCACATCCATGGTCACACCTCCCTAGAGCCGGGTCGGCATGACGAGGCAGCGCACCTCGGGCGTCCCCGGGGAGGTGAAGACCGCCGGCGCCATCTCACCGGAGAGGGCCATGGTCACGGCGTCTCGGCCCGAGAAGGCGTCCAGGGCGTCCTCGAGGTAGCGGTGGTTGAGGCCTACGGCCATGGGCGTGCCCTCCACGGCGCAGTCAACCGAGTCGGCCGCGTCGCCCACCTCGCCGCTGCAGGCCGAGAACACGACCTCCCCGTCCGCGGCTCCGATGTCGAGGCGCACCCTGGGGTTGTCCTTGGCCACGAGGGCCACGCGGGAGAGCGCGTCCAGGGCGGCGTCCATGGGAAGCCCCACGGAGCAGGTGGCCGTCTTGGGAAACAGGCTCTCCAGCTCGGGATAGCACCCCTCCACGAGGCGGCAGACGTAGGAGCCGCCCCGCCAGCGGACGACCCACTGGCCTGCCCCCTGGCCAATGCAGACGGTGTCCGAGCCCGTCGCCATGGCGAGGGCCTCAGAAAGGGCGTCTGCCGAAAGCAGCGCCGAGAAGGAGGCGGCCTCGTCGTCGATGGCCGCCGAGGCGATCACGAGGCGGTAGCTGTCGGTGGCCCTGAGGGTGAGGCGGCCGCCGGCCACGGTCATGGACATCGCGCAGAGGATGGGGCGGGTGAGGTCCTTGGAGGCGAACCGGCGCACGCGCCCCGCGAGGTCCGCGAGCTCCTCGGAGGGAAGCTCCACGGAGGACTCCGGCGACACCTCGGGGAACGCCGGGAAGTCGGAGGCCGGCAGGGCCGCCAGGGAAAAGCGCGAGCGGCCGCAGGAGACCTTGACGGAGGCCTTGGCCCCCGTGAGGCGGCAGGCGCTGCCGGCAAGGCTCTTGGCCACCTGGCCGAGGGTCCTGGCCGATACCACGGCGGCCCCCGGTTCCTCCACCTGGGCGGGGACCGAGACCGCCGCCGAGCGCAGGCCGTCGGTGCCGCTCACGGTGAGGGTACCGGATCCGTCCGCGGTGAGGAGCACGCCGGCGAGTATGGGCAGGTCCTTGGAGGCGACGGTGACCTTGGAGACGGATGCGACGGCCTCCGCGAGGGCCTTGGGTGCGACGGTGACGATCAAGGGAGTCTCCCTTCGCTCAAAGGTGTGGGATGCAGCTTTCCGGGGGCGGCGTGGGTGTCCCCGCCGGGTGCCACCGCGGGCACGACCGCGAGGGTCCAGCGCCAGGGCCCTCCCTGTGGGAACGCCGCCGCGGCCCAGGCCACGGCGTCCCGGCGCTCCACGAAGACGGGGCCCTCGGCGCGTCCGCCGGCGAAGACGCCGACGGGTCTGAACAGGGTCTCGGGGGCCTTCTTCACAGGGGGCCTCCTTCCGGTCGATTGTGTTGCGGTCAGCGGTGGAGCTCCGCCTCCTCGAGGGCGAGGCGACAGAAGGTGTTGGGGTGGCTGAGGAAGGGCAGGTCCTGGGGGTCGGTCCTGAAGCCCCCTCGACGCTGGAAGCTCTCCGCCTCGGCAAGGTCACAGAACACGTGCATCTCCCCCACGCAAGGGCCGGGAGGGTCCCCGGGATCGGGATAGGACCAGTCGAATACCACGTAGCAGCGGCCGGGGTCGGTCATGGCGGGCTCCTCCTCTCGGGAGGCAGTCGGGTTTTTGGGAGGTCTACGCGTTTCGGCGGGGTGTCATCCCAGCCCCACGGCTCCGGCCCTGTAGACGACGAGGGCGAGGACCGTGAGAATCATGACCTCAGGGTTGTCGTCGCCCTGGCGGGCGGCACGGCGTTGCCTTGAGATCCCGTACCTCATCGGGTGAGCTCGCCCAGGTCGCGGACCGTGACGAAGCGGCCGTCCTCCCCACAGACCTCCCCGTGGACCTCGGCCCACCCCTCGTCGAAGAAGAGGGTGCGAACCACCATGGCAAGCCCCGAGGACCTGTGGCGCAGGGTCTCGCCGAGGGCCACGGGGCGCCCTCCCACCCGGGGCCACCAGTCGTTTCCCGAGGGTCCGGCGCTGTCCTCGAGGCCTGCCCCGAAGGGGCGCCAGAAGCCGTCGCCCTCAGGCATTGGGGACCTCCAGGGACAGCTGCTCGGCGATGAGGGCCAGGGCGTCGGGTGCCACGGATACGATCATGGGTTCGTCCCTTCTCTCGGACGCGGGGGTAGGTCAGGGGGTGCGGCGGACGGGTCCCCTAGGCGCTCCTGTCGTCTCTTCCGGCGACGTGCACCAGGACGAGGACGGTGACCAGGGCGGCCGCGGCGCCGGCGAGCCATACGAGGGCGGCCGAGATGGGGTCGGAGGCGGCCGCGGCCGGGACGGCGGCGTAGACGGCGCAGACGACGCAGACGCACACCGCCGCGCCGCAGAGCACCATGGCCAGGGATGTGTTGCCGTAGCGCCTGATGGAGTCCGGCCGGTGCCGGCCGCGGTGGATGCTGACGAGGAGCGCCTCGCATATGACTGTCCAGACGCACAGGTTCGCGACGAGGAACAGGCAGAACACCTTCGGCACGACCATGTCGGTCCCGCACCCCACAAGCGAGGCCACCGCGGCTGTGGCCACCCCCGACAGGGCCGCGACGACCGCGGCGGACCGTCCCAGGTGGTCGAGGACGACGTTGAGGACGCTCCTGCGCGGTTCGTTATCTTTGTTCATGGGTTCTCCTATCCGATCGTCGAGGGCCCCCGACCGGGGGTGGGTCCTGTGGGCGGGCCTCGGAAAGGGCCCTCGCCATGGCTGCGGCAGAGGGGCCCTCCCCGGCCCTGTGGGAGACGGCTGCGGCGGTGCCGCAGGCGAGGCAGCAGGCCTTCGTGCGGCACCTTCCGGAGGAGTGGCCCAGGGCCGACGTCACGCCGCCGGCGACCGCGAGCACCTGCCCGCATGAGGCGCAGCGGACGGTGCGGCAGGCCCTCCCCCGGCAGGCCCCGGCCCGGCTCACCGCCGGCACCCCCGGACGGCACCGACCCCCGGACGCCCGCCGGGGCCGCCGGCGGGAGGGGCGTCCGGTCTGCCCGGACGCGCCCCGCCCGACACCTTGCGGGGATCCTCGCGGGCGCCGCCGAACACAGCCTCGAAGAGCCCCTCCGCGGAAAGCCGCGGAGGCCTCGCCGGGTCCTTGCCCGGGGCCATCAGAAGGGCACCACGTCGTCGTAGACCCCCTGGGGCGCCCCGGGGGCGGATGCCGGGGGCACCGGGGGCACCTGGAAGGCAGGTCCCGCGGGGGCCTGCGGGGGCACCGGGGCCGGAGGGGTCTGGAAGGTCGGGGCCTGAGGGGCCTGCGGGGCGGGGGTGCCGGGGGCACCGCCGCCGGGGGCCTCGCGGCGGGGGCTCATGAACTCGATGTCGTCCACGACGACCTCCACCTTGGAGCGGTTCTTCTGGGTGTCGCGGTCGACCCACTGGCTCCAGCGCAGGCGCCCCTCGACGGCGACCTTGGTCCCCTTGGTGAGGAAACGGGAGATGGACTGGGCGCGGTTGCCGAACATGACGCAATCGATGTAGTTGGGGCGGTCCTCCCACTGGTCGGTCTGGGGGTTGCGCCAGCGGTCGTTGACCGCCACGCCCAGGCGCAGGACGCTGGAGCCCGACTGGGTGGCGGCGAGCTCGCCGTCACGGGTGAGGTTGCCGGTGATGATGACTCGGTTGACGCTCATCTAGCCTTCCTTTCTCTCGTCCCAGAGCCTCGCGGCCTCGCCGAAGGCGCTGGGGTGGTAGTAGGTCTCGCCGTCCCGGAGCGGGGGTTCGATCTCCACGGAGAACGTGGAGCCCTCCGCGCCGCAGCGCAGGCACCGGACCCGGACCAGGACCTCGCAGGCGCCGGGGAGACGGACGAAGAAGGGGTCGTCGCCGGCGCGGTCCCAGACCGCCGTCGTGTCGTGGGACCCGCAGAACGGGCAGGGCTTGCTCACTCCCATTCGACGCACCTCCTGTCCGTCATCGCCATGTCCATGAGCACGTAGCAGTGGGCCGCGCCGCACCAGGTGTCGACCAGTCGGTCCGTGAGCAGGTTGCCCTCGTCGTCCTTGGCTCTCTTGCCGAGCCTGTCCTCGACATCCAAGAGCTTGGCGTACGCCCGCCACAGCGCTGCCTTCGCGTTCTCGCAGGCCATGGACGCCGCCAGCAGGGCGGCGCGGTCCTCGGCGGTGAGGTCACCCATCGTCTCCCCCTCTCACCAGCTCCACTGTCACGTGCAGGCGGCCCCAGCCCTCCCAGGCGGCGTCGTGGGGCCCCGCGCAGCAGCGGACGACGGCGTCCTCCCGGGCCGTCCAGGGCCTTTCTTGGGTTTCGGTTCCGGTCATGCCGCGGCTCCCTTCCTGCGAACGATGTGACAGATCCCGAGGAAGGCCGCCCGGGCGCGGATCGAGGTCTCGCTGCGCCCCGGGAGGCGCTTGGCCCAGCCGGTCCACCTCGGGCCCCAGGTCCCGTAGTGGAGGATGAGGCAGTGGTCGTCCTCGACGGACCACCCCGTGGAGGCGACCCTCGCGAGACGGTTCCTGCGGGCGCTCGGGTTCCTTCCGGGCAGCGCCTCGGCCCACCCCTCCCAGGACTGGCCGTGGACGAGGGAGAGCACCAGGAGGGTGCGGGTCTCCTCGGGGGTCCACCGGGGCGCCCTCGACCTCTTGGGGACGATGCCCAGGGCCTTGGCCCTAGCGAGGCATGCCTCGGGGCTGCGCCCCTCGAGGCGGGAGGCCCAGTCGTCGGCCCCGGAGGCGGCGAGCTCCCTCAGGGCCCTGTCCTCCCCGGCCGTCCAGCGGGGCCTGCGGGTGGCCCCGATGCGGCTGGCCCGGAAGGAGATGGCCTCGAGGCTCCGGCCCGGCAGGAGTTCCCCCCAGCCGTCCCAGCCCTTGCCGTGGACGGGGTAGTGCTCCCTGATCAGGGAGTCCTCGCGCCCGTCCCAGGGCCTTCGCTCCGTCTGTCCCACGGTCACCTCCCCTCCCCTGGGCCTCACAGGGCCCCGTGGAAGATCGTGTTCGTCTGGTTGTTGAGCAGGATGCGGGCCTCCTGGGCCCGGCACACCGACCGCCAGGAGGGCCCCGGCGGGTCGTCGGCCGACCCCTCCACCCAGAGGTCCCTCAAGGACCTCGTGGGGAAGATATGCAGGACCGCCGCGGTGGGGTCGTGCCGGAGGCCCCCGCTGTGCCAGAGGGCGTACCAGCGCTGCGCCGGGCCCTTCCCGTCGGTTCCGGCCATGGCTCTCCCCTTCCTCTCAAAGGTGCAGGACGCGGTCGCGGATCTCCTCGGTGCGGCCCTGGTTCCAGAACTGGGTCCCGATGTAGCCACAGGTGCGCCTCGCGACGTTCAGGGTCGACTGGTCGCGGTTGCCGCAGCGGGGGCACTCCCACAGGAGCCTGCCGTCCTCCTCCACGACCGCCACCTCGCCGTCGTAGCCGCACTCCTGGCAGTAGTCACTCTTGGTGTTGAGCTCGGCGTACATGATGTGGTCGTGGATGAAGGAGATAAGGGCCATGACGGCCTCGACGTTGCCCTTCATGTCGGGCACCTCCACGTAGGAGATGGCCCCTCCCGGGGACAGGCGCTGGAAGTCGCTCTCGAAGGCAAGCTTGGCGAAGGCGTCGATCTGCTCCCTGACGTTCACGTGGTAGCTGTTGGTGATGTAATCGTGGTCGGTGACGCCTTCCACGACGCCGAAGCGGCGTCTGAGGCACCTGGCGAACTTGTAGGTGGTGGACTCCAGGGGCGTGCCGTAGACCGAGTAGTCGATGTCCTCGGCGGCCTTCCACTGGGCGCACCTGTCGTTCAGGCGCTCCATGACGGCCAGGGCGAACGGCGTGACGGCGGGGTCGGTGTGGCCGCGGCCGAACATGGCCACGCAGCACTCGTGGAGCCCGGCGTAGCCCAGGGAGATCGTGGAGTAGCCCCCGTAGAGCAGCGGGTCGATGACGGCGTGGCGCGGTAGGCGGGCGATGGCGCCGTGCTGCCAGAGGATCGGGGCGACGTCGGAGGGGGTGCCCAGGAGGTGCTCGTGGCGGACGCGCAGGGCCCTGTGGCAGAGCTCCAGGCGCTCGTCGAGGATCTCCCAGAAGCGCCCCTCGTCGCCCGCGGCGGAGAGGGCCACGTCGGGCAGGTTGACGGTGACCACGCCCTGGTTGAAGCGTCCGTAATACTTGCGGGGGTGGGCGGGCACCGTCAGGGCCCCGGAGGGGTCCCCGGTAGCTTCGCTGAAGCGGTCCGGGGTGAGGAAGGAGCGGCAGCCCATGCAGGGGTACACGTCGCCCTTCTCCCGGCGCATGACCTTGGCGCTGATGTAGTCGGGCACCATGCGCCTCGCAGTGCACTCGGCGGCGAGCCTCGTCAGCCACCCGTAGGGGGCGCCCTCCCCGACGTTGTGGTCGTCGAGGACGTAGAGGAGCTTCGGGAAGGCCGGGGTGATCCAGGCCCCCGCCTCGTTCTGCACCCCCTGGATTCGCTGGCGCAGCACCTCGGCCACGACCATGGCCAGGTCGTCTCGCTCGGGCCCCTCGGGCACCTCCCCGAGGTCGAGGTTGAGCGAGACGAAGGGGGTCTGGCCGTTGGTGGTGAGCAGGGTCAGGATCTGGTACTGGATGGTCTGGACGCCGCGGGTCACCTCGTCGGCCAGGCGCTCGGAGACGATGGAGGCCACCTGGTCGTCGGAGGCGCGGACGCCGGCGTCGGAGAGCTCGGAGCGCACCCTCTCGCGGATGCGGCGGCGCGACACCTCCACGAAGGGCGAGAGGTGGGCCAAAGACAGGGTCTGGCCCCCGTAGGTGTTGGAGGCCACCTGGGCGATGATCTGGGTGGCGATGTTGCAGGCCGTGGAGAAGGAGTGGGGCTTCTCGATGCGGGTCTCGGAGATGACGGTGCCGTTCTGCAGCATGTCCTCGAGGTTAACAAGCTCGCAATTATATGAGTTTTGAGCGAAGTAATCGGCGTCGTGGAAGTGGATGACGCCCTCGTCGTGGGCCCTGGAGACCTCCTCGGGGAGCAGGATACGCCTCGTGATGTCGCGGGAGACCTCCCCTGCCATGTAGTCGCGCTGTGTGGAGATGAGCACGGGGTCCTTGTTGGCGTTCTCCCCCTTGGCCTCCTCGTTGGCCAGGGCCAGGAGCGACAGGACCGCGTCGTCGGTGGTGTTGGCGCGGCGGGCGAGCTCGCGCCTGTGGCGGTAGCGCTCGAAGGCCCGGGCAAGCTCGAAGCGGTTGAGGAGCATGAACTGGTCCTCGATGAGGTCCTGGACCTCCTCCACCTCCGGGACGCGCCCCTCCATCTCGAAGCGGTTCTGCACCACGGCGCACACCGCGTCGCAGGTGATCCGGACCTGGAGGTCGCTGATGCGGTCGGCCTCGGCCACGTCGCCGACGGCCCCGCGGATGGCGGCCTCGATCTTGGAGCGGTCAAAGGCCTGCTCGGTGCCGTCTCGCTTGATGATCTTCATGACGAACCCTCTCTCACAGACCCGTGCCGACGAGCGAGACGACCGACACGTCGTTCACGCGGTACCAGGTATCCATGGCGTCGGCCAGGCGGTTGGCCTGGGAGCCCGTGAGGTGCCTGGCGTGGGAGGACAGGACGGCGACGGCCTGCTCGATCTCGCCGGAGACGTCCCTCATGCCCTCGCACATGGCCGAGGGTGCGACACCGAGAACCCCGGAGATCGAATCGAGGGTGCCCAAGGGGACCGGGCAGCGGCCGTCGATCAGGGCATTCATGGTGGCCGGGGCGGTGCCGCAGCGGTCCGCCAGGGACATGACGGTGTGGCCCGATGCCCTCATGGCCCTCTTCACGATGTCCTTCACGAGGCGCTGGGAGGGGGTCTTGCTCTCGTAGAGGTCCTTCGGGGGGACCCCCAGGGTCTTGGCCATGCGGTTCATGGAGGAGGTCCAGGGGCTCTGCCTGGAGGCGGTAAGCCAGCTGTCCACCGCCTGGGGGGGTGAAGCCCGTCCTCTGCACGACCTCGCTCTTATCCAGGGACAGGGCGTCCATGCAGAACGCAAGGCGCTTGGCGAACAGGCACGCCCTGGCAGACGGGGCCCCGTCTGCGACGGGGAGGGGCAGGCCGTAGGCCCTGCAGAGGCTTCGCAGAGCCCCCATGGAGTGGGCGTCGTCGTTGCCGTCGATGACGGCGGACAGGATGTGGACCCTCTCGGTCCCCGTCCATACCGCCGCGGCGTCGACGTCTCCGATGATGACGGGGACAAGGAGGGACCTTGCCTCCCTAGGGGTGATCCAGAGGCCGCGCGTACCCCGCTTCCTCATGATCGTCTCGGCCATTCTCTCTCCTCTCTCTCCGAACGGTTCCTAGGCGCCGACCAAGGGCGCCTGCAAGGGGCGGGTCTTCGAAAGTCGTTTGATCCGCTGCCTCACCGCCTGGGCGCTCCTGCCGGTCATGCACGACATCTGCCTGTAGGTCATCCCGAGGGCCGCGGCGGCAAGGAGGAGCTCGTCCTCCTCCGCGGTCCAACAGCTCCCCGCGGTGCCCATCGCGAAGCCGTGGCGGGATGCCAGGGACTCCGCCAGGGTCGGGCAGGCGCGGAGGACCTGGCGCAGGCACTTTCGGCCCGGGGCCGTCCGGGCGCAGGCCTCGAGCTCTGCCGCGACCGGGTCCTTCCCGGTGCCTACGTTCTGGCTGGTCTCTTCGGTCATGGGCCTCCTTCACGCGCTTCTACGTCACCCGAGGCCGACGTCCGCGCCCTTCGACGCCGACACGGCGGGGATGCGGCCATATGACGCGGCCCGGGGCTCGGAGCGCTCCATCTCGATGGACCTCGTCGTCCGGAACTCCCGGTCCCAGCGCTCCTGGGCGGCTTCGCGGGCAGAGGTCTCGGCCCCCTTGCCGTCCGGCTCCACAACCCGGACCCGGGAAGGGTCGACGACCGGGGCCCCGGAGGCGTCCAGGGTGCTGGGCACGACGGCCACCTCCCTGCCCCCGTGGCTCATGACCCGGGCGAGCCGGGCCATGTCGTCGAGGGACCAGCGGGTGCCGATGCCGGCTTTCGTGTCGGCCGCCACCCCCTCTTTCGCCCCGGCCGAGTCCCGCCAGAGGTCGGACTCGCCGAACAGGGAGCCCGGAGGGGCCATGATGACGGCGCAGTCGCACAGGGACGTCACGGCCCGCCTCAGCATCCGGGTGGCGTCCCTGCACGAGGCCTGGGCAGGAGCCGTCCAGACCACGGCATCCGCCGCCATGAGCTGGTCTTTGGCGAAACCCGCGGCAGCCTGGGTGGAAAAAGCCGACTCCGCCGAGTCGAGGAACTCCACCGAGTCCAGGGACCGGGCCGCAGCGACCACCTCCACGGAGTCCCACAGGGGCTCCTGGCGGGCACGGCCATCCCGGACGCGCTGGGTGGCGGCGGCAAGCACCGCCTGGGGCGCCCCGAGGCCGAAGGGGACCACGATTCGCCGGGCACCGGAGGAGACGAGCTCGTCCACCATCCCGTAGGCCGCCCGGAAGACGGACCCCCAGGTCCGGTCCTGGGAGAGGTCGGTCCCCGCTGCCGGCGACAGGGCCCTGCAGAGGCTGTGGACCATGCCGCGCCCCTCGGGGGCGGCGAGGCACACTGAGGGCCCGTCGCAGGTGTCCGCCATGGCGCGGAACCCCTCTTCGGGAGACCTCCCCTGGGAGGCCGGCCCGTCCGGCCTGCCCGTCCAGGGGGACCCGTCGACGGTCACCTCCGCCAGGCACCCGTCGAGGGGTGTCCCGCAGGCAAGGGCGAGGGCCCGGGCCACGGGGCCGGACAGATAGGACTCCTCGTCGAGGCCCGGCACCGAGAGCCACCCCTTCTCGGGGAACTCGGCGTCCATGGCGGCGAGGAGGCGCTCCCCCTCGCCGGGGTGCTGCTCCACGTGGAGGCAGAGGATGTTGCCCATGACCGCCGCGGGGTCCATCCCTTCGGGGGTGGGGTGCCGCCGGACGAGTTCCCGGTCCCCGTAGAGCACCTCCGGCGACCCGCCGTCGCAGGCGATGGCGAAGATCTGGGGTGCCGCCGTCGGGTGCATGACCGCCATGTAGGCATGGCCCACGGTCGGGAAGCTCATGGTCCCGTGGCCGGGGACCTCCACGGCCACGGGGGACGAGTGGATGGTGGACCTCGGGTCGTAGTCGTCGCGGGACCGGCGGGGCGCCTTGACCGCGGCCTCAGCGGTCCGGGAGACCGCCTCCGACTCGGGAGTGGCCGAGGGGGTCGCGGACGTCGACGGCGGGGGCGGTGTGGGCTCGGGGGCAGTCCGGGCTCGGACCTTCGGCGCCGCCGCGGGCCCCCGGTCCTGCGGTACCCCATGGCCGAAGACCTCGCCAATTGAGTGGACCCGGGCGCGCTCGCTGTCGTAGACCTGGCCGAAGTACCTCATGTCGGAGTCGATGCCCGGGGTGGGAAGTCCGCGCGCCTGGAGGATGCCGGCCACGACGCCCCGGGGCGTGTCGAGGTGAGCCTCCCCTCCGGAGAGCACCCACACGTCGGCCTCCGGCGATGTGGCGGCCCCGGCCAGCCCGGCGAGCCAGCGCTCTCCCTCATCGTCCGCGGCCAGCTGGCGCGCGTAGGACACGCCGTCGGTGACCGAGGGGCCGGGCACGACCCCTTTCGGCGACAGGGCACCGGCCGGGGCCCCGTGGGTCCTGGTCAGGAGATAGCAGATGCTTCTTTCGGAGCCCCGGTACTCATCGGTCCTGGCGAATGTGAGCATGGTGCCTCCCGGGTGGTCGCGGCGTCTTCAGACAGCCCAATTTCCTCACCCCGGGAGGCCCGCTCATTCGTCTTTTGGAATCTTTTCAGAGGTCGAGGGGGACGGCGGCAGGAAGACCGCAGGTAGGGCGGGTGTCGTCCCGAAAGGGGCCTCGAAACTCGTCCCGTCCGTCCCGATTCCGCGGAACCCGCCGACGCCGCCCGCCGCGGCCCATGGGTGCGCTCCCATAGGGGGGTCTCCGCGACCCCCCCCCGCGCGGCACCTCCCCTCAGCCCCCTGAGAGCAGGGACACGTCGCGGAGCACCTGGCCGACGGCCTCGTCGCGGTCCTCCAGGAAGGACCGGGGCCCGATGGGGCCGATGAGGGCCCCGTCGCCGTTGCATTCGAGGGCCACCGTCGTTCGGGACCCCCCGGCGAGGCGGCGGGAGGAACAGACGCAGAGCAGGTGGTCCGGGTGGAGCGCGTCGGAGCGCCAGAAGCCGAGCCACACCTCGGTCTCCTCGGTGTGCCCGGCAACGAGCCCCCAGGGGTTGTCTTGGGCGCTCATGCGAGCCCCCCGACGGCGCCTCCGCCGGAAACGCCCCGGTCGAGGTGCCCGCGGATGGCCTCCTTGGCCTTCCTCGCGGCACCCCAAGGGGAGGGCGTGCGGACCACCTTGCAGGGAACCCCCTCGAGGACGCTCATATGGTGGGCGATGTCGTAGGCGCGGTACTCGGAGTCGCACAGGCACACGCGCTCGGTGCAGTCCTCGTCGATGACGCTGATCACTGCGAACATGGCGATCACGGCCTTTCTGTCCGCCCGAAGGCGGCCGCATCGGGCGACCCCCGCCGGACGGGCGCCGCAGGCGGACCGTCGGCCTGCCCACGGGTGCGGCCTCCCGCGCGTTGCCGCGCGGGAGGAACCCGCAGCCTCAGAGGATCCCCGCCTCCATCGCATGGCGCTGTGAGACCTGTTGCTCGGGGGTCATGGACGCGGACCATGGGTCCACGGAGCGGTAGGCATCCGGGGCGACGGAAACGAAGACGGGCCAGACACCGGCCTCCATGGCCTTCCTGGCGACCCTCGACCTGAGGTCGAGGTTGTAGGACTCGTAGTCGGCGGGCCCGTTCTTGGGGGTCATGGCCTCGTAGGCCTGCTGGTCGGGGTACTGGACGACGAGCATCTCCTTGGGATCGAGTGAGAAACCGCGGACCCCGTGGTCCCTGCGGGCGCACTCGTGGACGGACTCGACGAGGTTCGCCCGGCTCACCTTGACGGTGCCGTTCCTCCGGGTCCACCCGTCCTTCTCCATCCACGAGTAGAAGTCTTTGGCGACAACGGCCCCGCAACCGCAGACCCAGTAGGAGGCCGCGAGGACCTCCTCGTAGGAGATCGGCCCGGAGGCGCGTCCGTCGATGACGAGCGACGGGTCGAGGGGGTGCTCCGGGCAGGGCCCCTCTCCGGGCAGCGGCGCAGCGAAAGGGGCCGCCGGTTCCTTGACCCTGTCGCCATCGGTCCCACCGGCGTCGTCCCGGTGCGGCTGGGCCGCCGCGAGCCCCCGCGCCCTCTTCCGTGCCCTCTCGAGCACCCGGTCGGAGTCGGGGGAGATGTCCGGGGGACAGACGACGGAGAGGTAGTGCACGATGCCCAAGGGCCAGGAGATGTCCAGGAACTTCACTAGATGGGCCGTCTTGGCGACGGGTACCCCTTGATGGTCCTGGTCGGCGCAGTAGAGCTCCCAGGCGGTCACGGCATCCTCGGGGGTGCGGATGAGGCCGTCGCCGATCAGGGCCTCGATGGCGTCCGCCACCTTCTCGGGGGCGTCGGCGCCGAGACCCGCCATGGCCTGGGCGCCGCAGCGCCTCTCGCGGGCCCGCCACAGGGCGCCGGCGGCATCGGTGAGGGCCTTGCGGGCCGTGGAGGCGGGGTCCACGGCCACAGGCTCGCGGCCGAGGTCGACGGCGCCCATGGCGGAGGCGGCGGCCGACGAGAAGTCGTCGGAGGAGACGCCCGCCACCTCGGGGGCGACGAGGCAGACGACCCTGCCGCACGTCCAGCGCCCCCCGCTGTAGCCGGTGTTGTAGAGCGCGATGTACCCGCAGAGGGACAAGAAGGCGATGGCCGAGTAGTAGAGGTCCTTGCTGAGGCCGCAGGCGTCCATGAGCTCGGCCCGGGAAGCGGTGAAGGACGCGTCGGCCCCGCCGCGGGGCTCCCCCTTCGCCGCCCAGAGGGCCCAGGCCCTGCGGGATATGGCGTTGAGGGCCTTGACGGCGCAGCGGGGCATGGAGGGCAGCGACAGAACGGGGGTCTCCGGGTGCTCTCGGGCCTCCTCGGCAACGACGGCGACACGGGACGCGTCGATCCTGTTGTGGTGGTTGATGGCCAGGTTCGGTCTGTAGACCGAGACCTCCGGTGCCACGACACGCATCCCGGCCTCAAGCCCCTGGTCTGCCACCAGACCGCGGCGGGGCGACTTTCTCCCATGGGTGTGGCGAGGTGGGCACCCGGTTGCGGGGTTGTGGGTCTTGCATTTTGTTGAGGGAGAGGTGATAATAGCCATAGTTTTTCTTTCTGGGGCTGACGAAGTTTGCTGTCACACAAATTGGGTCGTCACCCCTCGAAAACCCGGAGATCCAACTCCGGGTTTTTTCTTACCGATCGACGCTGTGTCCCGAAGGACTTGGGCGTCTGGCTGGCAAAGGGAGGGACGATCCGACACCCCTGCCTACCCTGCCCATATCGTATATCAAATCCGTGCACTCATGGACGAGAATATCGACACGTTATTCTCGTTGTGATTGAAATGCTGATTCACAGGTTCGGTTTATCTTACATGATGATGAAGAAAGCAGCCTTCTACCAGCGGTTATCCCTGCGACCTAAGACCTGTTCCCATCGGAAGATTCACCACGTCGGCAGACGGCTTCCCTCACCCGCCCCTCCCCTTCCCTGACTCGAACCGGTGGGCGCCCATCCAAATCTCTTATCCCTATCTTCTTATCAGTATCTATGTCGGGAATTGCGCCTATAGGTTGCCTTTCCCCTTTGTTGCCGACTGGTTTCCCTTCCCCTCCGGGTGACGGCCGCCTCTTCCGCCAGTGGCTCCCCGGGGCGTGGCGCTCCCTGTTCACGGCTATTTCCCGACTAGGTCTCACCTGTGGGGCTGGAGACCTGGGCCATCTCCTCCGCTCTCGGGCTCTTACTTCCCGACTAGGTCGGCCCCTCTGTTTCGGGTGAATCCCGACTAGGTCCCTCGGGTGTTTCCCGACAAGGTTCTACCAGCGGTTATCCCCCTTCGGATCCGTGTGACCCCCTTCGTGCTGGCCCCTTTTCCCGACATGGCCCGGAATGAATCCCGACATGGGTCGAGGCGGGGGCTTGAAGATCCCGACATGGGCCGGCGGTCCTCCTTGGTCCGTGGTCCTGTGACTTCGGATCGACGGCGCCGTCTCGAACCCTTCCCCAGAGGCAGTGAGTGCCAGATGGCCTTCAAGCGCAACGCATGTAACCGGCTTTGCTGTGGCCGTGGACTCAGAGACTCCGGCCGACCCCAAGTGAGTTTCCAAAAACGCGCAGGTAAACGACGGTGTAAGTTGGCAACGACGACGGTTTTGATCCCCTGAGTCCAAAATGAGTTCAAGAAGGGCCGTTGAAGTGCATCAACATGAAAATGAACATGAACTCGCAGACTCATTGATCCGATTGCATCCATGAACCTTCGAGCGCCGTAAGAAAAGGCCCCCGGACCGAAGTCCGGGGGCCTTTCGCCTAAGAGCTGCCTCGGGGCTAGAGGTTCTCTGCGGCTCGGAAGAGGCCGTCCGCGTTCAGGACGCGTGAGTAGGAGGAGTCGAGGCAGATGACCGGGGTCTCCATCCCGTCGGACTCGGTCGCCTGGGAGATCCTCGGGACCAAGGCGTCCCGGACGAAGCTCGCTCCCCCGCCGTAGATGTAGACCACCTCCACCTGGGCACCGACGCTGCGCCAGACGTTGGAGAAGGTCTTGGTGACCCGGTTGACGAAGGTCGGGATCACCTTTTGAAGCTCCTTCTCCACGCGGGCCTTGATTCTCTGCTGCTTCGGGAGCGTGGGCTCGCTGAGAAGGATCTTCTCTAGCGCGCCGCGGGAATCTGCGGGAATACCGCTGTCCGTCTGACGAAGCAGGTCGAGGACCTCGTCGAGGATCGTTCCGAACCCTCGGTTGATGGATTTGGAGTTGTCCGTGTCGATGGTTCCGTTGGTGAAGACGGCGAAGTTGGTCGTCCCCTCGCCGATGTCGATACCGACGATGTTCTGTGCCGCGGCGAGGGCCTCCCCCGTGTAGGCCGCGTCGAACGTGGCCCCAGAGGCCCTCTCGAACGAGACGACCTTGTCCAGGAAGTCCTCGCCACGGTTCTTCAGCGCCGCGAGGGCCGCCACGCCCTCCGCGACGACGACCACGTCGGAGAAGGTGGTCTTTACCTCCACGTCGGTGCCGAAGTTATGGACGATGACGCGGTGGGGCTCACGCATCAGCGACTCGCGGTACTCGGTGTGGTGCCCGAGGTAGTCGTCGATGGGCAGGGCGAGGGCCAGCTTGGCGTCGACCTCGATGTCGGTCGGAAGCGTTCCCTTGAAGCCAGCGACGGCGATGACCTGGCTGACGATCGCGTCGAGGATGAGCATCACCGAGAGGGACTCGCGGCTCTTGGGTACGGGGCTGTCGATTTGGAACTGGATCTCGTCCCACTTGCTCGTGATGGCACGCTTGCCGAACAGGACCCGGCCCCGGTCGACGGAGGGGATGGCCGGGGAAAGGACCGTCGCATCCAGGGAGTTCGCAAGGTCGCTGAGGGACTCCTCGGAGACCGGCTGAGCGAGGCGCGCGGCCGAGGTGTAGGCCATCGCACTCGGGATGTCCACGGGGTAGACGGTGCCGCCGACGTCGACGCGGCCCTTGGTATAGCCGTTGCCGATGTCGAGGCCGGCGGTCACGGAATAGGTGTTGCCCTGCTTCTTACTGGTCGCCAAAGTATGTCCTCTCTGCCTTTGATGTCGAGTTGGTCTAGCTCAGGGCCGATGAGAAGCCCATGTCTCCCAAGAGGTCCGAGATGCCGGTTTGCTCGGGTTTGGCAGCCGCCTTCTCGGTCGTCTCTGCAGCGTTGCTGCCCGGGGTTCCGTGGGTCGGGTTGCTCTCAGTGGGGCTTGCGGGGGCGCTCCCCTCCCCTTCTCCGCCGCTCTTCGTGCTTCCCCTGCGGTGCCTTCGCGTGTTCCGCTGGGGGGCGGGAGAGATGTCGGCCGTGCCGGACTCCTCTATCCGGTCCGAGATGAGGAGCCTGATCGACTGGGAGAGGTTCCTTTGGTTCTCGATCCACTCCCAGGTCGTGTCCTCCTGCTCGCCCTCCGGGACCCAAATGGTGATTGTGGCCATGGTCACCTCCCCTCCCGATCTGCAAAGCCAGGCTGAATGAAAACTCCCCGACTAGTCTATCAGACTGATAGGCTAATAGACTAACAGAAGCTAATCCAGGCGAATCGACGAACTTCGACGGACGTTTCTCCGAGTTCAAGATGAACTCGGAGAAACAGATGGTGTGACGGCAGCTATGAAGCTGTAGAAACACAGATGTAAAATACTGAATCCGGTAAAAACAACAAAATGATGCTGTGAAAGTGGCGGAAGTCGATGCAGCGGATCTCTTCGGGTGCCGCACTCCCCTACGACTCGTTCCAAGGCCACAAATCCTGTAAGCCTGTTATCCTGACAGCCAAATAGGCCAACAGGCTAACAGGAACAGGAGCCAACCTAAGGGCGGGAATCAGCCTGGACTGTATGCCTGGGGTGGACCCGGCCTTCTCACCACTCACGGCAGTGCTGGAGGGTGAGGGTGAGGAAGAGGCTTCGGGAAGACTGTCCTCACCCTCCCCACTCCCTCACCCTCCCGTGGCTGGTGCCACGGGAGGGATCGTTGATGGTCCGTCGACCTCTTCCTTCGGCCACCGGATTCGTTTGGAGCCGTGCGGATCGCTCTCACCCGCCTTCTCCGGCCTTCGAAGGCCTGGCTCTGCCTCCTATACCGTTCGAGCGTCTTTGGTCGCTTCGCACCTTGCGTCTCCATCGAGGTGGGGTCCGCCATGATGGGGATCTCTGCTACCAGTCGTTATGTCAAGCCGTAGATTGGTGGGGCCCTTCCCTGCCGTCCTGTCCTCTTCGGTGGCTCGAAGGGCCTTGGCAGTGGCCCTGTAGGCCCGTCGAGCCCTCCCCCGGTCGACCTGAGGCGCCTCACCTAGGCCTGTGGTGGGGTCTCGCCCAAAGTCCAGGTTGCGAGGGGGCCTGTTCGAGGCGATTTCGGGTGTGTCTCGGGGTGTCCAGTGCGTTGGCTTCGGTGGATAGGTCTTCCTGCCGGGGTACGGGTCCTGGAGATCACCGGGCCAAGGCTTCGGAGCCTGGGGCTCCTCGACCACTCCCCCACCCCTCCGTCGGGTGCCATGGGAAGACAGCTTTCTCTGCCCGCGGCCCGTCCGAGGCGCCTGCCTGCGACGGGTCGGCCGCTGTGTCCAGGTTGTCGGTCTTTCGCTCGGGGCCTCTGAGTTCGCAGACTCCGACGACGATGAAGCCAAGAGTTCGCGATGCACTATCTACGAACTTGGGAGTTCACTGTCAACTCACTCCCACATAGAAAGGCGTTTCTCTGAGTTCAAGGAACAAGCCCTCCGTTTTTCCCGAGTCGAATTTCAAAAGTCCATGCTTAAGCACCCGTCCTTGAAGTAGCGCCTGCTAGATGGCTGTCTATGGCGATCTTGTCCGGGTAGCTCCAGCATACGGTTCACTCTCACGAGTGCAGTTTGCACTCGATATGAACTCACAGGGCTTCGCTGGTTGTCTGGCTATGAGCTCAATCTGAGTTTTTGGGTTTGCTTTTCCGTTGCACAAGGGACCAGGGTTCATGCGCCTGTGAGTTCACTTTGAGCTCACAGGCGCATGAACTGAGAGAACCATAATGAAGCATGCATCCAGCCTATCGATATGTAGCTGGGAAAACGTATAGTAGACGCTTTGCGTTGTCAAAAGGGAAGAGTGCATCTGAACTCACGGGTTCTGATTGTCACATTATGGGGTGATTCTGGGAGTTCATTCTGAACTCAAGAAGTGACGGTGTATTGACCTCAAAGTGCATTCTGAACTGACAGCATCGAATAGTCCATGGACTGTGAACTCATGGATTCATACATCGATGCACCTATGAGTTCACATTGAGTGCAGATGGATGGCAAGATGACAGTAAAACCAACTCTGAGCTCACGTAATACCTAACCCATGATGGTATCTGGTCGAGTAGTCTCCGTGACAGCATGTGTAGTTGGAACTGCAAGGTGGACTCAAGTTGAGTTCACATGCTGGTACATATGCACTACCACTTGAACTCACAAGTTCATAGTCCATAATGGCAGTAACTAGGAACCTGCTGGGTCGCTATGAACGTAAAGGGGTCGTCGTGAGCAAGGACCAGTACATAGTCTCTCTGAAGAACCTGCTCATAGGTTCCTATGGCGAGACCGTCGACGAGTTCTTCTCGACGATCGGCACCGAGAAGACGCGGCTTGTGGAGCTGAACAGCCTCCAGAGGGACGGAGACTACTTCCTTACGGCCGATGGCGCCGCCGAGATTAAGAAGATCCACCGCTTCCCATATCCCTTCAAGCTCGTCCAGGAGCAACTTGACCTCAAATACACCACCGCTCTGCAGTTCATCAAAAGGCCCATCAACAACGGCCACTGGGTCAAATGGAGCTTCATGAGCTTCGGTCGGGAGTCCATCTACCTCGATGCCGTCGCCAGGGACAGCCTGATCGGGCATTTCGGTCCCGAAGACGAGGCCGAGGACGTCGACTTCGTCTCCGTCTCCTCAGGTCTGGACGGCGATGGGGCAGAGCCTGCCAAGGAGGCGGGTCCTACGGGCGGTGACCTTGGGGATACGGGGCAGCCGGGGGCACAGGACGGGGGGCGAGCGTTCTCCTCTCAGCCCGCCCGGGATTATCTTCCCGAGTTGATCCAGGAGCTCAGGGACAGGATCAAGGAGAAGGACGACGAAATCGCCTCTCTGAAGCAGGAGCTCGGTGATGAGAGGAAGAGGGGAGAGGAGAACCTCCGATACTCCCAGAATGAGGTCCGGTACCTCCACGATCGCATCGAGCGCTATGCCATCTGCTTCGGTCAGATAAAGAGTGTGGTGGATGATATTGGGGCTGCCCCTCTTACCACCAGGCTTCTCCCTGCTCGGTTCCATGCCTTGATCGAGAGCTCCAAGCAGAAGGTCTTGGATGAGAACCCCACCTATGATGTCGATGAGACCTCCCGTACGGAATAGGGGAGGGACCGGTTTCCAAGGGCAAGGCAAGGTTGCCTATGGTTTCGGTCGCGGGGTGAACCACATTCAGGCTCTCCTACGAGGGGTGTCCATCTGGTCTAGATGGACACCCCTCGTCCCGTCTGTCTGCAACCCTGGGATGACCGACCATAAAACAGCAGGTGGAGGCACGTTTGCACAGCAGGCATCGCCGATTGGCGCAGTCTTAGTCAATATCGTGAATGGGACCTGAAATCACCGGTCAGTCATCCGAATGGGTTGACCGGCTGCATGTTTGGAGTCCCATGGCGGCCCGTCCTCGCACCAGGCACCTTCTCGTCGGTCTCCTCCTTCTCGTCGCGACGGCGATCGGCTGTCCTGCGGTCTCGTCCGCTGCGACTGCGGAGAAGGTCGTCGTTCCGACCGTCGTGAAAACTGTGGACCGAGAGTACGCCACCGCCGGTGAGGCCGTCCGTTTCTCCGTGTGCGTGACCGCACCTAGCAATCTCGATGCCTTTGAGCGCTACCCGTTGACTCTCTTGGACCAACCTGATGCAGGCTTGGCGATCGATGTCTCCTCGGTCCAGGTCTCGGTGTCCGGCAAGCAGGTCGAGAGCGGATTCGAGGTCGTCGGAAGCGACGGGTCCGTGACGGTTCTCATCGACGACGTCAAGGCGTTCGGAGTCGAGTCAAACGGTGAGATCTCCATCTCGTATTCGGCGGTGGGGGAGAGGCCCGGGTCTTATGAGAACTGCGTATGCGCCTTCTATCCCGAGAATCCCGAAGACGTTGCGACATCGAGGACCAAGGAGAGCGCGGTCTCGGTCGATTTCGCTGACCCCGAGATGCCCAAGACCAAGAGTCTTAGTGCGATCAGGCTCGGCAACATTCTCAAGACCGGTGACGACGACATCACTTGGGCCCCGGCCGTCTCGTCGGTCGCTCTGACCGCGCTCCTTGTCGCCCTCTTCGCCAAGTTCGCCTCCAAGGGTCGCCGTGGCTAGGGGATCCGACAAGCGCCGTCGCCTCGGCCGCATCATGCCCGTCCTGGGCATGGCGCTCGGCCTCGCCCTCATGGCCTACTTCCCCCTGGTCGAGGCCGTCGACGCCGCCCGCAGGGCCGACGTGGCCGCCTCCATGGACCTCGCCGACAGGGAGGCCGACCGCAGCGCCGACGAGGCCCTCCTCGCCAACGCCGAGGCCTACAACGGCCGCCTGGCGGGGAAGGGCGCAGACGGCGTAGAGGTGCTCCCCTACGGGCTCCAGCTCTCCAGGGACGGCCACGACACGGCCTTCGGCTACGTCAAGGTCCCCGCGATCGGCCTCGTCATGCCGATGTACCGGGGCACCTCCGACGCGTCGCTGTCCGCCGGCGCCGGCCACATGGAGGGCACGTCCCTGCCCGTCGGCGGCCCCTCCACCCACGCCGTGGTCACCGGCCACTCCGGCATGGAGGGCATGCGCGCCTTCGACGACCTGCGCCGCCTCGAGGAAGGCGACGTCTTCGGCTTCAAGGTCCTCGGCCGCACGGTGTGCTACCGGGTCACCTCCTGGGAGGTGGTGGAGCCCGACGACCTCTCGAGCCTCTCCATCGAGCCCGGCGCCGACAGGGCGACCCTCGTCACCTGCACCCCCTACGGCATCAACTCCCACCGCCTTTTGGTCCATGGCGAGCGCTGCGAGGTCCCCGCGGGCTTCGACGGCTCCGTGGGCGTCGTGGAGTCCATGGCCCACGACACGCGCGTCTGGGTCCTGCTCCTGGCGATCCTCGTCCTCCTCGGCGTCTTCGCCGGGAGGAGGGTCTCGAAGGCGCTCCGCAAGGGGCGGGGCGGCGGCTGCGAGGGGAGGGGAGGGCCTATGACCTAGAGCCGCCCTCGTGAACGGGGCCGGGGAGCCCCAGGAAGACAGAGGCCCCGGGAGACCCGGGGCAGAGAGAAGGAGAGACACATGTTCAGCCCCAAGTCCAAGATCGCCCGTGCCGCCTGCGTCGCGGGCCTGTCCCTGTCCCTCGTCGGCGGCGTCAGCGCCCCGGCCGTCCAGGCCCTCGCGGCCGAGGGCGACCACACCGTGACCGTCACCTCCGCCCAGACCCACACCTACAAGCTGATCAAGCTCTTCGACGGCACCTTCACCACCGACGCCGAGGGCAGGCTCCACATGGGCGACGCCAAGGTCTCCGACGAGGCCGTGGCTAAGGTCCTGCGCAACACGCTCAACACCTACGCCCACGACCCGAAGTGGGAGACCGCCACGGACCAGCAGCTCGCGGACGGCATCGCCTCCCTCTCCGAGGACGAGATGCAGGCGTTCGCGAACTCCGTCGCCGCCGGCAACGTCGGCGGGGAGAACTACACCCCGCTCGCCTCCTCCACGGGTTCCTACGTGGTGGGCACCGCGGCCGGCCAGTCCGGCACCGCGACCCTGACCGCCCCCTCCGACGGCTACTACCTGATCGTCTCCGACCCCAGCAGCGTGTGGGGCAAGGTGGGCGAGTCCGGCACCCAGGCCGTGCTGACCCCCGTCGCCGGCGACACCACCGTTGCCACCAAGACCGAGGTCCCCGTCCTCGTCAAGACCGTGGCCGACAACTTCGCCCACGACCCCGACGGCCGCGAGGACTGGGACAAGGAGTTCACCAAGGTCTCCGACTTCGACATCCACAACGCGGGCGACGTCGCCAACGTCAAGGACGTCCGCTACAAGGTCGAGGTGTCCCTCCCCGACATCATGGGCGACATGGACTCCTACCCGGTCACCGTCCACAGCACCCTGGGCTCGGGGCTCAAGTTCGGCCCCAACGCCAAGGAGAGCTGGGTCAGCGCCACGCTCGTCAACGAGGACGGGTCCAAGACCGTCCCGATCCAGTTCTCGAGTGACAACGTCAGCATCACCAACGCCGTCGACGGGGTCGGCGACGAGATGGTCCTCGACTTCGGCGACGTGAGGAAGGTCCTCGCCGACGCCGGCGTCACCCCCTCCGAGATGGGCGGCTACCACATCGAGTACGTCTACAACGGCTCCCGCATCATCGACGGCGCCGAGGGCAACCTCGACGCCGTCCTCGGCTCCCGCACCTCCCTGGCCGACCCGCTCGTCAGCACCGCCTACGCCACCTACAAGCCCTACACCTACGGCTTCATGGGCGGCGAGACCAACAAGACCGTAGAGGACCAGGCCAAGCTCTACAGCTACAGCCTCAAGGTCGACAAGGTGGATGGGGACGCCGAGGCCCTGAAGGGCGCCAAGTTCACCCTGACCGAGGCCGACGGCACCGTCGTCGGCAAGGACATCACCGCGGCCGACGACGGCACCTTCACCTTCACCGGCCTCGACTCGGGCGTGGAGTACACCCTGACCGAGTCCCAGGTGCCCGCCGGCCACAAGGCCATCGACCCGATCAAGTTCAAGATCTCGGCCACCGTCTCCGCCGAGGGTGACGCGGTCACGGCCATCTCGGCCACCGAGACGGCCGACCCCTCCAACGCCGCCACCTTCACCGTCGACGACGCCACCGTGGTCGCCACCGTCGTCAACCTGTCCGGCCCCCAGATGCCCGTCACCGGTATGGCCGGCATCGCTGGCGGCATCCTGGCCGGCGGCGTGCTCATCGCCGTGTCCGCCGCATCGCTGCGCAAGAAGAGGGCATCGGAGTAGCGTCCGCGCGCGTTTTGTGACAGGGATTCGTCCATGCGGGGTGCCTGGATCGCCGGGCACCCCGCTTTCTGAAAGGAGGTGCCCATGGCCGGGAAGAAGCACCGCCGCCCCATGGGGCCGCTCGACTGGCTGCTGCTCACCGTGGCGATCGTCTGCGGCGTCGGGGCGTTGCTCTGGTTCGCCCCCACCGCCATCGAGGAGCACGCCTACGGCGGCCTCGCCGCAGAGGGGGATCCGGACGGCGGCCGCGACTGGGACTCGCTCCAGGCCGAGAACGGAGACGTCGTGGCATGGCTCACCGTCGACGGGACGTCAATCGACTATCCCGTGATGCAGACCAGAGACGAGCCCGAGCGCTACCTGAACCGCAACTTCTGGGGAGGGTGGTCGCTCGCGGGAACGCCCTTCCTCGACCACAGGGCCGACGCGGACGGTGACCACGCCCTCGTCTTCGGCCACCACATCGCGTGCCAGGACGTGGCTTTCACGCCCATCTACCGGACGTGGCGGCAGCCCGAGTTCGACGGCATCGGCACCGTCGTCTGGGACACGCCCGGCGCGGGCGAGACCGCCTTCACCCCGGTGTTCGCCATGAGCGTGGACAAGACCTTCGCCGACATCCAACGCTTCGACTTCGCCGACGACGCGGAGCTTCGCGCATGGCTGCTCGCCCTCGGTGAGGGCGCGAGTGCGTACAGGGAGGGGTGGCAGGACGCTTGCGGCAGTGCGGGCCGTGCCCTCACGCTCGTCACCTGCTCCAGCGACTGGGCGGGCCAGCGGGCGCGCACGCTGCTGGTATGCGTTTCATGAGGGTGGTATGATTTGGTATGCATTCATACCAAAAGCCAGGAGGTGACTCACCAGTGAAGAGCGTCGACGCCATCAAGATCATGGCCGCCCAGGACCGCCAGGGGACTTACATCTGGCACTTGGACGGGCTGGGCGAGCTGTTCGGCGAGGAGGGCGACCGCCTGCGCGGCACCGTGAGGCGTCTCGTGGCCGACGAGGTCCTGGGGCGCGTCATGAACGGCATCTACTACAACAGGCTCTCCCACTCGATCGGGTTGAACACCCTCTACGACTTCGCCCGTGCCATGAGGCCCGACGGCCCGCTCTACGAGAGCTTTGAGAGCGCCGCGTCCCAGTGGGGCATCATCTCGCAGGTCCCTTGGCGGCTCACCTTCGCAACCCAGGGGTCCGGCGGCGAGTACCACACCCCCCTGGGGACCGTCGAGTTCACCCACACGAGCAGGTCCGACGAAGAGATCCTCCGGAACACCTCCGAATGGCCGGACGGGCGGGGCCGCATCGCGAGCTACGCCCTCACTTTGGATGACCTGCTGCGCCATCACAGAAGCATCGACCTTATCGACTGGGAAGAGGTCGACGACGCGCTCGGTGTCGACAGGGTCCCCGCATGAGAGGCGGGGCCATGGACGCATTCGATATCGGCATTCCCATGAGCATGGAACGAGTCAGACCGGCGCTCGAAAAGGAAGTCATCCAGTACGAGGCGCTGTCGTTCCTGGCCGACGCGGGGCACCTCGGCCTCATGACGTTCCAAGGGGGCACGTGCCTGCACCTCTGTTACGGATCCCCCCGGTTCAGTGAGGATCTCGACTTCACCGCTGGAGAACGCTTCGACGAGCTTCCATGGGACTCCCTCGCCCGTGACATGGGCGGACGGCTCTCTGAACGGTTCGGCACCGATGTGAGGGTCAAGGAACCGAGGCTCAAGCGCTTCAACGACGGCGGGACCTCCATGGCACGGTGGACGGTCTCCGTGGACACGGCACCGGAAAGGCTGGACATGCCCTCCCAGCGCCTGAAGATCGAGGTCGCATCCGTCCCGTCCCACACCAGCGAGATGCGCCGGGTGGCCACTGTCTTGGAGCCGGAAAGGCCCGCTTCCCCCACCGTGGCCTGCCAGTCCTTGGTCGAGATCGCCGCCGACAAGCTGGTGTCGTTCGCCGACACCGAGAGGTATATCCGTTATCGCGACCTCTGGGACCTGCCTTGGATAGCGGCGCAGGGCGCGAGCGACCGCGATCTCATGTCCTCCTTGGTGAGGATGAAGCATGGGGGGTATTGCTGCTCGGACGATCTGGACCTCCTCCTGCACAAGGGGCGTTCGAGGGCGAGGAAGACCTTTGCGAGCGAAGATTTCACGACCCAGATGAGGAGGTTCCTCACAGCCGACGTCTTCGAGGCCACAGCCGCGAGCCCCTCCTGGAGGGCCGATGCCTGCGCGCATGTGGTCGACACCTATGAGAGCGTCGCGCAGGTGCTCGGCATCGACCTGGACGCCCCGAGCGTCAGGGCCAAGGCCGCTGCTTCCAGCGCTGCCGAGTCCTCTAGCAGGCGCGGTCGCATGGAGGGCAAGCACATCTGATCCCCTCGCCACCCGTTTGGCAAAAGGCGTTCAAAGGCGCGAGGCGCGCGCCTAGGATTGGCGGCAGTCAGAGCTGTCGACCGAAGGGATGCGCCATGGGGAAGAGCCTGCGCGAGGCCACGGACGAGAGGCTGGGCGAAGGTGCCTACGAGCGCCTGCTCACAGAGGCCATCGAGGAGAACCGCTACTCGTTCAGCCCGACCATCGGATGGGAGGAGCGGAGGTCGTTCGCTCGGAACATGCTGTTCGAGCTATGCCGGGCGGACGGCGTGCCGGATGTCCCCGCCATCGCCGAGGACGTGATCGTCGACTCCTATTGCGCGCCAGAGGGGCCTCTCGACCTCGCATGCAACGAGGCTGCCCGCACGCTTTGCGACAAGCTCAAGGCGGCCGGAATCGAGGAAGACTTCGACGAGCTATGGTGGCCCGACGCCGTCTTCGACGTGCGGGACCACGACCTCGTCTACTCGAAGGGCTACTTTGATCTGGGAGAGATATACGACGCCCTCGTCCCAGCCGAGATCAAGGTCGACCTTTGCCTAGGGGATTACTCCCATGCCGACGACCCCACAGGCAGGTTCTCCACGCTCCTGGCCGAAGGGAATCTCGCCGGGGCGGCCGCCTGGGCGCATGACCCGGACAACCGCGCGGACATGGCGCACAACCCCATCGTCATGCTGCTCGCGAGCCAAGGGCATACCGTGGACGACCTCTGCGATCCGAAAGCGCACACGCCCTTCCTCGACTCGCTGCGCGAGGAGGTCGTCGACACCACCAACCCCGACACCTGCGTGGTCGCTTTCCTGCTCAAGGTGTCCGTGGCAGAGCTTGCCGAGTGCTGGTCCGACGAGGGGTGCGTCACCGTCCTGGACGGCGGTCAACAGGTCGCCTGCGGGCTCTTCAGCCCGGAGGACGGCTCCGGCGGCCCCCTTGGCATCGTTTTGGACAAGCCCTTGGAGATGTCTCTTTCCGAGACACCAGCCATGGTGCTCTACGAGGATGCCGGGAAGGGGGTCAACGGGTACTGCACCGTGGACGAGGCCTACGGCCTCGTGCCCGAGGCATGGAGGCACGGCACCGCCGTCGTCGCATCGAGCGCGGATACCGTGACGCCGCATCGCGCCTACGAGCAGGCCGTGGCGGTCCAGGGCGACGGTCGCGGTCAGCACCTCCCGAGTAGTGAGCGGGCCACATCGGGACTTTCCGGGCGCAGCCCCGCCGATGTCGCCTCGGCCGCTCGGCAGGCTGCCGCAGGAGCGAGCGGTGCCCTCATCCAGAACTCCGCACGCCACGTCTGAAGGGAGAGCCATGAAGGAGACGCTGCGCGTCATGATCGTGCCCTGCATGGGAGAGCCTTACGAGAAGGTGCTGGAGGCGGATCCGTCCGGCAGCCTGCTCGCCGCCCTCCAGGATTGCGTGGGCGGCTGCATAGAGCCGATGCCGTTCGTATTCGACGACGAGCCGTCCGTCTACTGCAACGAGAACGGGAAGCTCGACCCGTCATGCCGCCCCAACCGGGCGATCTTCGTGACCCAGGACATGGCAGCCGCCGGGTGGGCGAGCCCTTCAGACCCCATGCGCCCCGCCGAGGTCGGCGAGCTTCTGGACGTCGCCTACGGCGACCTCGTGTGCGTGGGGTTCGACCCCGAGACCGGGTGCGACCGCGACATCTCGGATAAGGAGATGGCGAGGATCCGCGACCGCTTCGGGGGCACAGCCTCGATCATGTCCGGGGAGGTGGCGGCCGCCGCGATCAAAGCAGCGTCCGCCCGCCGGAGCCCGCAAGCCGTGGCTGACGCCGCACGTGCGGCGGCCGTCATGGGCAGCAAAGACGCCATCGAGGGCAAGGTCAGCCTGAGCGGTCCGACGCCCTAGGCGAGGCAACCCGTTTGGCAAGAAACCTTCAAGCGGTCATGCGCCCCCGTTAGGGTCTTCGGTATGCACGGAGGTCCCGGCGGGGGCCTTTCCTTGGACAGTTGAGGAGGATCCTATGGCCAAGAAACTCACGCGACGCAGCGCTGTGGCGGAGGGACAGCTCTCTCTTTTCGACACGTTCATGGAACCTGCGGTCGAGAACGTCGGCATTCCTGGAACCGATGATATAATCATCATGGATGAATGTGCGAAAATTCAGGAAACGGAGGCAGACCATGGCGCGGCACACCTTCAGCGGGATCCGTCAGGCGAAGTACGACCAGATGCTCGCGGCGAACGAGGAGGCGACCTTGGGGATGCCCCTCTCGGAGCTGGAGCGCTATCTGCAAGGGGTGGAGGACCGCTACCAGGCGCGGGCCGGGGACCTGTTCCGGGACCTCATGGAGCGCAGGGGGGCGACGCAGGAGCTTCTCCAGAGCAACTACGGGGCGTGGGAGGCGCTGCGGGAGCAGTGCCTGGTCCAGGCCGGGGAGGTGGCGCTCGCCGAGGCGTTCGCGGAGCCGGCACCGATCCCGATTCCCAGCTAGGTCTCGCACCGCTCGCCCGTGCCCGCGCCAACGTCGCGGCCATCGAGGCGCTGTTCCGCATCGAGGACGGGACGGGCACCGAGGATGACGTCACCGCCCTCTCGGCGTACTCCGGATGGGGCGGCGCGGCCGAGGCGTTCGCCGAGGAGAGGTCAGAGGGGGGCTGGGCCGAGGTGCGCGGGCGCCTCAAGCAGCTCCTCTCCGAGGAGGAGTACGCCGCCGCCCGCGCATCCACCCTCACCGCCTTCTACACCCCCGCCCCCGTGGCCGGGGCGATCCACGCCATCCTGGCGGAGCACGGCATCGGAACCGGCTCGGGCACCGACGCCGTGCTGGAGCCAGGGTGCGGCACGGGCAACTTCATCGGGACCGCGCCCGAGGGGGCGCGGCTCTCCTTCACCGGGGTGGAGTGCGACCCCCTCTCCGCCCGCATCGCCCAAGCGTTGAACCCTGCGTCCCACATCGTGGGGGCGGGGCTTGAGGGGTGCCGCGTGTCCGAAGCCTCCTTCGAGGCCGTCGTCGGGAACGTCCCGTACTCGCAGGACATCAGGTTCGACCTCGCGGGCCGTACGCTGCCCGTTCACGACTACTTCATCCTGCGCTCCCTTGAAGCCGTCCGCCCCGGCGGCGTCGTGGCCGTGCTCACGAGCCGCTACACCCTCGACAAGGCCGACCTCTCCGCCCGCCGCCTCATGGCGGGCATGGCCGACCTCGTCGGGTGCGTGCGCCTCCCCGAGGAGACGTTCCGGGCCCAGGCCGGGACCGACGTCGTGAGCGACATCCTCGTCTTCCAGAGACGGGCAGAGGACGCGCCCGCACCGGAGGCTGACCCGCTCTGGGTGGGGACCGTCGAGAGCGGCACCGGGCGTCCCGTGAACGCCTGGGTGGCGGCCCACCCCGAGGCCGTCGTGGGCGAGACCGCCGTCGTGTCGGGTCCTTTCGGCCCCGACATCACGGTGAGGAGCGGGTTCGATGCGGAGGCCATCGGCGCGGCGGCGCATGGGGTCCTTTCCGGCCAGATGGGCGGCCTGGGAGACCTCCACGAGGCCATGGAGGCCCATGGAAGGGCCGAGGAGCCGTCCGTGATGGCCCTGCCCGGTGCCGTGGTGCCGAACAGCTACATCATCGAGGGCGGCCAGGTGTGGTACGGCGGTGACGAGGCCGTCGAGCCAGTCCTGCTCAAGAGCGCCCGCGACCAGGCCAGGCTCACGGCCCTGGTCGCCCTGCGCGACATGAGGGCGCGCACCCTCGCTCTGGAGCGCTCGCGGAACGCGACCGAAGCCGAGGTCGAGGCCGCCATCGCCGCGCTCTCGGCCGCCTACGACGGGTTCGTGGCCGAGTACGGGCACGTGAACTCCCGCCAGAACGAGCGGGTCTACAACGCGCGCCGCGACGATGCGGGATGGTCCGCCGTGGCGTCCCTCGAGGTCGTGGGGGACGCGATCAGCAAGGCCCCCGTCCTCACCGGGCGGGTGATGCGGCCCGCGCCTGCGGCCCCGGACCATGCCGGGAGCGCGGAGGAGGCCCTGGCCATCAGCTTCGCGACGCACGGGCGCATCGACCGGGCCCACATCGCCTCCCTCCTCGGCATCGAGGACGAGGGAGGCGTTCTGGAGCGGGCGGTGGGCGATGCCGTGGTGACCGACCCGGACACCGGGGAGTGGGTGGACGCCGCCACCTACCTTTCCGGCAACGTGGGAGAGAAGGTCGAGCATGTGAGGAGGCTGATCGCCGAGGCCGCAGACGACGGATCGGCCGAGGCCCATGCGGCGTGGCTCGAGGCCGCAGGCATCTCCACCCCCTTCTCCAGCGCCCATGGCAGGACCTACGGCGCATTGCAGGCGTCGGGGGCGTGGGATGCGGTGACAGACCCCTACGGGGCGAGCGCGTACAACCCGAACCTCTGGCTGCGCGTCGAGTCCGAGAGGGAGGACCGGGGCGTTTCCTATGAGGAGCGCGAGCAGGACGTCCGGGAGCTGTTCTGGCACATGGTGAGCGAGATGGGTCCCGCGTCCAGGACGGACCTTATCGGCTACGGCACGCGGAACCGCATCCTGAGGGCCTGCGGCGACACCCCTCTCGCCATGGTCGCGCTGCTCGCGCGAAGCGGGCTTCCCCGCGACTACGGGGGCTGGCTTGCCGACCGCGCCCTGATGAGGGCGCTCGACAGGGACGAGGCGTCCGGGCATTTGGCTTCGCTTCTCTCCGAACGTTTCGGGATCGAGGGCTTTCGCGGTTGGCGAGCGGCGCGCTGCGTCGCCGAGCGCATCGAGGACATCCTGGCCGACGTCCCCTTCTGCGAATACCTCGCGGCCGCCGAGGCGCACGCCGCGTCGACCGCGACAGAGCTGGAGCTTTCGGAGGACGATTTCGCCGCGTTCTCCCAGGCCCGCGAGGACTTCATCGCCTCCCGGATACGGGAGGTGGATGCGGAGCGGGTCGAGGCGCTCGAAGGGCTGCGAGACCGCCTGGAGGCGGTCGCCCCGCCCCGCGTGGCCGCCCGGGACATAAACATCGAGATGGGGGCCGCCTGGGTGCCCGCGGCCCTCTACCACCAGTTCATGACCGAGACCTTCGGGGTCGACAGCGAGGGGGCCAGGCTCACGGTCTCGCGTGACGACGCCCTGGGCGAGTGGGTCATCGACGCCAAGGGCGCGAGGATGAGCGAGGCGGCCAGGACCGGATTCGGCACGCCGCATCGCAACCCCATCCAGCTCGCCCGCTCGATCATGAACAACGGCAGCACCCGCGTGACCTACAAGGACGCGGAGGGGCGCGAGGTGACCGACGCCGCCCAGACCGAGTTCGCCTGGGAGAAGCGGGCCACGATCGAAGCGGAGTGGAAGAAATGGTGCGTGGCCGACGAGGGGCGCGCCGCCATGCTCGAAGACATCTACAACCGTCGATTCAGCTCCATCGTGGTGCCGACGTTCGACGGCAGCGCGCTCACCTTTCCCGGCATGGCGTCCGACATCGAGCTGCGTCCCTGGCAGAAGGACGTCGTGGCGCGTGTGCTCCACGCGGAGGAGGGCACGCTCATGGCCCACGCGGTGGGCGCGGGCAAGACCTTCTCGGGGTGCGCCATGGCCATGGAGGCCAAGCGCCTCGGCCGCGCGCAGAAGCCCATGATCGCCGTGCCGAACCACCTCGTCGACCAGTGGGCCTCGGATTTCCAGCGGCTCTACCCCGGCGCGAGCGTCATCGTCATGGGCGATGCCGACAAGAAGGACCCGCGCGCCGTGAAGGCTTTCTGGGCGCGGGTCGCTTCCGGCACGTGGGACGCGGTGATCGTCCCGCACTCGCAGTTCGACCGGCTGTCGGTATCCCTTGAGAGGCGGATGCGCTACCTGCGGGAGGAGGTCGATGCGTACATGGATGCCATAGAGGGCGCGGCGGAGGGGTCCGCCACGGTGAAGAAGCTCGAGCGGGCACGGTCCAGCGCCTCGCGCAGGCTCAAGAAGCTCTCGGAGGAGAAGTCCGACGGCCTGTCCACCTTCGAGGACACCGGCTGCGACTTCCTCTTCGTGGACGAGTCCCATGCCTACAAGAACCTGGCCGTGCCCTCCTCCATGGCCTTCGGCGGGCTCTCCTCCACGCCGTCCATGCGCGCGAGCGCCTGCCTCGACAAGTGCAAGGTGCTCCGGGAGGAGGGGCAAGGAGGCAACATCGTGTTCGCCACGGGCACGCCCGTGTCGAACTCCATGGCCGAGCTGTACGCGCTCTCGCGCTACCTGGCGCCGGGCATGCTCAGGCAGACCGGCAACGACAACTTCGCCTTCTGGGCCAAGAACTTCGCGTCGGTGACGGTCCAGACCGAGTTGAAGCCCGAGGGCACGGGCTTCCGCCAGGTCCGGCGCTTCTCGAAGTTCAACAACCTCCCGGAACTCATGCAGACCGTCCACTCCTTCATGGACGTGAAGACCGCCGCCGAACTCGACCTGGACGTGCCGGAGTGCGAGGTGGCGACCGTGGCCGTGGAGCCGTCCGAGAGCCAGAGGGAGCTGATGCAGGAGTTCAGCGACCGGGCCGACCGCGTGCGGAAAGGGGCCGTGGACCCCTCCGCAGACAACCTCCTGAAGATCACGAGCGACCTGCGCAAGTGCGCGCTCGACCCGCGCCTGCTCGCACCGGACGACGAGGATGTCGTGCCCCTCGCCGAGGGCAAGGTGGCGCGCTGCGCCGAGAAGGTGGCGGAGATCTGGCGCGAGAGCGCGGACGACCTGGGCTGCCAGGTCGTGTTCTGCGACTTCTCCACCGGAAGCTCCAAGAAGTGGAACGTGTGGGAGCACCTGCGCGACCTGCTGGTGGAGCAGGGCGTCCCGGAGAGCGAGGTCGGGCTCGTGGCCGAGGGCGGGACCATGCTCACCCCGGCCAAGAAGGAGCGCCTGTTCGAGCAGGTGCGCCAGGGGAAGGTTCGCGTCATCGTCGGCTCCACCGAGTCTCTCGGCACCGGCACCAACATCCAGGACCGGCTCGTGGCGCTCCACGACCTCGATGTGGCGTGGAGGCCGAGCGACCTGGAGCAGAGGCTCGGGCGCATCGTGCGCCAGGGCAACCGCAACCAGAAGGTGGCCGCCTACCGCTGGATCACCGTGGGAACGGGCGACGCCTCCATGTGGCAGACCGTCGAGCGCAAGGCCCGCTTCATCGGCCAGGTGATCTCCAACGAGTCGCCGTCGCGCGAGATGGACGACACCAACGACAACCAGCTCGAATACGCCCAGATCAAGGCCATCGCGACGGGCAACCCCAAGTACCAGCAGCTCTTCGAGCTTGAGAACGACCTTGAGCGGGCGCGCCGCCAGGCGTCCGCCCAGGCATCCCAGCGCGCCGCCCAGACGCGCAAGCTCGAAGAGTACTTCCGGCCCCGCCTGGAGCGCGCCCAGGGGACCCTTGAGGCGGCGTCAGCCGACAGGGACGCCCTCGCCTCCGTGCACGCGCTCTTCGACGGCGCTGCGGGCTGGTCCGTGGCCGTGGGCGGCCGCGTCCTCTCCGACCGCAAGGAGGCCAACGTGGCGCTGGCGGACGCCATAGGCCGGGCCGATGTCGGCACGACAGAGATCGGCTCGGTCGGCCCCATGGCCATCTCGGTCAAGAAGGAACGCCAGACGGACATGACCGGCGGCAGCGTCTACTACGTGAGCCACCTCGTGCTCACCGGCGAGCACGAGCACGTCTGCCGCCATGCGGCGGGCAAGGAGAACTCCAGTGCGTCCGCCCCCGTCGCCCAGATCGGTCGCATGGCCGCAGACCTGTTGGACACCGCGCGCCTCACCGGGGAGTTCGAGCGGGCACGGGCGGAATACAGGGGCCTTGAGGCAGCGATCGCCGAGAGCGCGGCCTCCGCGCCCGACGTCGGGCGCATGGAGGCCGAGCTTGCTGCCATCAAAGGCGAACTTGGGCTGCTCGGTGAAGAGGGGCGCTCGCAGGAGGGCGCAGGTTGGGACGAGTCGGTCGATGCCTGGGGCGGACCGACGCCGGGCAGCGTCAGGGACGCGGCGCGGGACGCCTGCGCCTCCCTGGGGGCCCGTGGCGTCGGACGCGGCCGTCCGGAGGCCGTGCGCTGAGGGGACCGTCCCCGTTTGGCAAGAGCGCTTCATAGGCGCAGGGCCTTTTCCTATGGTGGGGTGACAGGCCTTTTTCGAGAGAGGTGCGGACCATGATCCATGGAGAACTCGCCGACGTGAACTCGTCCGTCGTCGTCATCGACCCGACCCGAGGGCTCATCTATTTCGGCTGCCCCGGAACGCAGGCCGAGACCGAGACGGGTGACGAGCTGGTCCTGGGCACGGCCGAGTACGGCCCCGATGGCGTCATCGTCAACGACTGGGACAACCCGGCTTTCTGGGGCATGGGCGACGACCTGCTCGGAGCCATCGCCAGCGGCTATCTCATGGAGTTTCCCGACGATGTCGACCTGCGTCGGTGCCACATCTTCCCCACGGACGACCCGCCCTCGGACTCCAGGGAGCTTGCCGAGATGCCCGAGATGGGGGAGTGGCTTGACATCGCAGGGAGGCAGGAGGCGTGGGCGGAGGCCCGTGACGGGCTCGACCTCCCGCGCATCGTCGTGACGCCCGAGGGGGATGGCAGCTGCCTTCCCGCACTGATGGCCCATGGCGGTTTCGACGACGTCCGCGAGATGGACCCCGACGCCACCGAGGACGACATCCGCGAGATCGTGGATGGCTGCCTCATCGACAGCGAGTATTTCGTCCCCGCCCTCGTCGGTCTCGGTGACGACGGCATCGACGGGGGCGCGTGGTTCGAGTTGGACCGAGGCTCGTTCACGCCGACATCGGAGCCCCCTGCGGGCGTCGCTGAAGGTCTCACGGCCCGGTCTCTGCTGGGTGCGTTTCGCCAGCAGCGCGACGGCCTCAGCTGGATCCGGCGCGCGACCGTCTGCGGCGAGGGGGCGGGGGACGTCCCCGGTGACATCTACAGCCGTGCCGTTTCGGCCTCGAGGAACTTCGGCGTGAAGCCACCGCGCGCCGCCGTCGGGGAGCAGAGGCTTTAGATCCCCTGTTGTGTGTTTTCCCTGCTGATAGTATGAATCCTTATGATCTGTCCCCATCCCCCTCTATAGTGACCCCATCGTCATGGAGGAGGTCACTATAGAGGGGGTCATCATGGACAACGGCAGCGCCGGTTCCACTGGGATCGATCCGAAGAAGAGAACCATCCTCATAGCCTGCATCAGCTGCCTGCTCGCGGTCTGCTGCGGCCTCGGCATCGCCTACGGCGTCGGGGCGTTCTCCCCGGCCGCTGAGGAAGGGGATGCCGGGCAGGAGGGCGCGGCGCCCTTGCCGGACACGGGGGAGCTCACCGTCGAGGAGGTGCGCGCGCTCTGCGCCGATCTCGCCTTCGACGGGGAGGCGCTCGCCGTGGACGCCGACGCTATCTCGATCGAGGTCAAGGACGGCCAGGTGATGGTGACCGAGCCCACCGACGCGCTCGGCGCGCCCGTGGTGGGGGCGGCCGCCAAGAAGAGCGCCGCTTTGGCGACGGCCCTGAAGGGCAGGGCGTCGCTGGTCACTTGGGTGATGGCGGCCGCGTCAGACGGGACGGTCCAGACGGCGGTGGCCACCGAGCCGGAGAGCGCCCCTGGCACCGGGTCTTTGCAAGCCATCCTGACCGGTTCGCATGGCTATGTCATCGCCGATGGCCAGTGGGCGGCCATGAGCGAGGAGGAGAGGCAGGGCATCCAGCAGTCAGGCGGCGTCGCGCCCGCCTCGCCTTCAGGGACGCCGATCGAGGCCGCCAAGCCCGCTCCTCCCGCCGCCTCCGAGGACGGCGGGGCAGCGCCCTCGTCTCCATCAGAGGGAGCCGAAGGGGTCCCGAGCGGTTCTCCGGACGGGTCCAACAACGCGGGCACAGGAGGCTCATCGGGCGGCTCTCAGACCTCTACGGGCTCTACGGGCCAGGGGGCCCAGGTGGAGAGGCCGGGCCACTACGAGCCGACCTACGAGAGCGTGTGGGTGCCGAACGTGCAGTACATCCGGCACGAGCGTTGGCAGTGCTCGGCCTGCGGGAGCATGTTCTACAGCGGCGATGCCATGGATGCTCATGTCTGGGGCACCTACGGCGACGCCCAGCACCCCAACGGCGCGTCCGCCATCGACCAGTCCTACACCGAGCAGGTGGACAACGGCCACTACGAGCAGCGGCCGACCGGTCAGAAGTGGGTCGAGGACTGAACAAGATGAATGCGCCTGCAGACCGGACGGGTCCGCAGGCGCATTCGATGGGTCACCGACCGTCAGATCCTGTCACCCTGGTCATGGCCCTCCTCTTCGCCGAGGAGGGCCACCGCTTTCTTTAGGTGCTTCACCGCCTCATCGACCTCCGAGCTCGCGTCGATCTCGCGGGAGTCCAGGTTGCCGTACTCGTAGTCCACTCCGAGCATCCCCTGCACGCCCTTGGCCGTAGCGAGGGACATACTCAGCAGCATGAGCAGCTCTTCGGGGTCACTCATCGTCCGTCACCCCCGCGAGCGCCCTAGCGCGACGCACGATGTCGGCAGCCATCGCACGGTCGCAGTCGATGCCGTCACCGGGGCATTCGTCGCATTCAGTCTCGTCTGGCTGATCGAAATACCTGCAAGGGGTCTTCTCCGCGTCCGCCACCAGCCGCCCCCAGCTGTCTGGGCGCACGTGGGTGAGCTGCTTGGGGTCGCACCATACGCACCCGCCGTCCTCGTCGGTGCATTTGACGGTGAGGCCGAAGAGGCCGAACCTTTTCAGGTGATCCTCCGAGTAGGGCTCGGCGACGGTGAAGCGGCCCTGGTCTCGGCCCGTCCCGTACAGTGTGTCCCCCGTCTCGATCTTTACGCCGTCGCGGTCAAGCGTGGCCTCGGCTGGCCTGGTGCGCGTGAGGGTGGAGAAGAGCGTTGAGCCGGTGCTGATGGTGTGGGCCGTATTCCTGACGAACTCCCACTCGGCATTCAGGACGCAGTGGTTATCGGTTTGGAACTCCACCCCCATCACCCGGACCATGAGACCCTCGGCGTCCCACAGCGTGTCCCCCGGCATCACCGGCTCGCCGCCCACGTAGGGCCAATCGACTTTGCGAGGACGGCGTTCGTTGGTCGCGTTCATTGGCTCCTCCTCGCTCACTCCCAGTGCCCGGGCACGTCCACGATCCACTTCTGCCCGGTCTGGCGCTGCTCGTAGCGGCCGTTGTCCACCTGCTCGGTGTAGGACTGGTCGATGGCGGACGCGCCGTTGGGGTGCTGGGCGTCGCCGTAGGTGCCCCAGACGTGCGCGTCCATGGCATCGCCGCTGGAGAACATGCTCCCGCAGGCCGAGCACTGCCAACGCTCGTGCCGGATGTACTGCACGTTCGGCACCCACACGCTCTCGTAGGTCGGCTCGTAGTGGCCCTTTTCCTCCACCCAGGTCTTCTGGGGCTTCTGCGATGCGCTTGAGCCGTTGGACGAAGTCGAAGAGGAAGGGGTGGAGGAAGAGGAGGAGGCGGGCTTCTCGGTCTTGTTGCCGCCGCTTGCCTGGCCGCTCTGGGCGGAGCCGCCCTGCTGGCCGCTCGACTGGCCCGCATCCGAGGGAGCCTGCGGCTGCTGCCCCTGGTCCGCGGCCTCGCTGCCTTGGCTCTCCTGCTTCTCATCCTCTTTCGCTGCGGGGGCGGCCACCACGGGGTTGCCGTCCTTGCCGACCGGTGCCGTGCCGCCCGCCTGCTCGACGCGCCGCTTGTCATCACCCAGGGCCTCGAAGCACGTGTCGGACACGGCGTGCCCGGCGGAACCGTTGATGACGTCGGCCACGGATCCGGCCTCGGGCGCATCCTTCGGCACGAAGGTGGCCGCCACCTGCGGGGTGCCGGTGCCGTCGCTCGTCACCCAGGTCACGTCCGCGACCTCCTGGCCGTCCACGCTCATGCCATCGAGGCTCTTGGCCATGGATGCGCCGCGCTTGGCGGTGCCCTCCACCATCGCCCATGCGTCGCCGTCGGAGGTCTCCGTCACGGTGACGTGGCCCTCGCTCGCCTCGACGGAGACGCGCCCGTGGTCGATGCCCACGGCCTCGCCGTCGAAGAAGAGGCTCTCGGCGCGGGATGCCACGGCATCGGAGGAGAGGTCGCGGTTTCCGTCCTCGGTGCTCGGGAGGACGACGTCCACGGGCACGATCCGGCCCTCTTCCTGGACCTCGGCCTCCGCCTGGGGAGGGGCGGCCACGGTCGCGCAGGCGATGCCGAGCCCCGCCACGAGGACGGCGGCGCACACGCCCGCCCCCACGGCCTTCTTGCGGCGATGGGGGCCGCCGAACGTGGCCGCCACGGCTGCCTTGATCCGGTCCATGTCGGGCTTGCTGATCTTCTTGGCCATGATGACGCTCCCTTTCGGTGGTTGGCCCTTCTTTCAATTCATTTCTAGCATACTGAGTTATTATTTGTCTAGGCACAAATGATAAGCACATATCCTCCTTTCCCGAAGAAGTACTGGCCCTATGGGTATCATTCTGAAATGATGGTATGACACAGTATCCTTGAAACGAACTGACGGCGACCGAAGAAGAGCAAGGAGACGATCATGGACCTTCCTGTCCGGGCGAGGGATGCGCATGTGGACTGGCCGAGGACGGTGGCCCACGTGGCCACCGAGGACCTTTCCGGTGAGCTGGGCCGTGTGGGCGGGGGCGACCTGGACGCGGTGGCCACCTTCTGCGGCGTGCTCGACCCCTTCTTGAAGCGCCACGGCACGAACTTCGGCGACCTCCATGCCGAGACGTGGTGCCTGGACCCCGACTTCGACCCCATCGCGATGGGGATGGACGCCAACACCACCTCGTCCTACGTGTACGACCTCTCCTACATCGCCTGTCTCGGCTGGGAGGAGGACGAGTTCGGCGAGCTGGCCCCCATGCGCCTTTTCCCGATCGACGTCGACAACTCCTTCCCCCGTCCGGGCTCGACCTCCTACCGCAGGAACCTGCGGGACGCTTTCTTGTCGATGATCAGGAACTTCCCCAGCGAGACCTCACCGACCCGGATCCTCGGGTTCTCCCTGAACGAGCTGGCCGACGGCCACCACTCCCTCTACGTCCACTTTGTGGAGCGCGAGTGCGAGGACCTGGTCTGCGGGCAACCGAGGAGCCCGCACTTCGGCACCCCCCTCACCCGTGCCATCCTCAGATACCACCTCGACCAGGACCTGCTCGACGACACGATGGGGTCGGTGCAGCTCAACGAGGCCGAGGCGTCCGCCATCGACCCCAGGGGCTACCGGCGCTGGCGCGTGATCCATGCACCGGTGGAGGCGCTGCCCGATGAGGACATCCCCCTGTGGCAGGAGGTGCGCCGGGAGATGGGCCTGCACGACGACTTCGAGCGGGCGTGCGCGGAGGAGGCGGAGGCCCTGTCGGACCGGCCGGAGCGCTGCGAGACGGCCGCAGGACGGGGTCCCCGCAGATAGGTGCCACCCGTTTGGCAAGACGGCTTCCCGCCGTCATGGCGAGACCTTAGTCTCGAAGGCAAGGACAACCCCTTTTGAAGCTGGGAGGAAGCCATGCCGTCCGCCGATGTCAAAGAGCTTTGGGCCACGAACGAGGCCAACCTGGTGGCCATCGCGTCCGATGTCGACCTGTTCGCCGACTACCTCGCCCTCATGGGCACCCACACCCGCAAGTCCCCCATGAACCTGGCATCCATCCAGGCCCACGGCGATTACGCCGACAAGACGGTGCTCAAGACCCGTGAGGAGTGGGACGACCTCGTCGGGGTTCAGAACGCCGATGACGGGACGTACCGCTCGGCCGTCAAGGATGACGCCGAGGCCATCCCCGTGGTGTGCTCGCGCGGGCGCAACGCCTTCGCCATCGACTACCTCTACCCCCTGGAGGCGCTGGACCGCCGCCCCTCCCAGAACACCTACCTGGGACGCCCGGCCAAGATCGACCTCGGCCGCAACGACGATGCCGCCGTGTTCGCGGCCGCGAAGGCGCACCTGAAGGGCGAGAAGGGCATCGACCTAGAGAAGCTTCCCGCGAACGCCCTCTTCGCCATCGAGGCCCGCTACGGCCTGCCCCACACCGTGGAGCCGGTGCTTCCCACCCTTGAGGTCAAGGAGCTCAAGGCGGAGCTGTCCGAGCTCTCCAAGCAGGTGGACAAGGTGGCGTTCCTGCTCGACCGCTCCATCCGCTACAACCGCTCGCAGCACCGTGCGGCCCATGCCCCCAAGGTCGCCGCCGTGAACGAGCGCTTCGCCTCGGCGGCCTCTGCCCTCAAGGAGGAGGCCGCCGTCGAGGAGGCGGAGGCCGCACGCGAGCCCGAGCCCGAAGCGAAGGAGGAACCCCCGGCCGAGGCTCAGGAGGTTGAGTACGACCAGACCTCGATCTCCTATGATGGGTACCTCGCGCTCCAGGAGAAGGCGAAGGCCAAGGACGAGCGTTTCAGGCACGAGTTCGCCGAGTCGTGCGTCGAGGAGCGCAAACGGGCGCGTGAGGAGCGCGGTGCCCACAGCCCCACCGACATCGCCACCGCGGCCACGGCTGCCGTGGCCGCCATCGGCGCGCAGGCGAAGCGAAACCCTCTCGACCAGCATAAGATCGGATGAGCGATCGGCCCCGGCACCCGCAAGGGCGGCCGGGGCCTTTCTCTGCGCCATAGAGGGGCGCGCCTAGCGCCTCATGTGCTTGGGGGACGGCTTTTCCTCACGGGGCTCCGGCCCCCGGCAGATGTCGCCCGTTTCCGGGCGGCGGTCCACCGAGGATGTGATGGTCGCCATCATGGACACGAACGCCGTCGCGAGGAGGACCACCATGGCGGTCGTCGCGTCCACGACGATGCTCCTCGATATCTGGTGCACCACGGCCACGTCGACCGCCGCCACGGCGATGGCGAGCGCGACCCAGCCCCTTCCGACCCGCATCCTCATGCCTCCTCCTCTCCTGCGCCGCTGTCCGTGGCGCTCATCAGGTCCAGCAGGTCTGGCATGTCTGCATCTCCGCGCATCTCGTCCACCATGCCGATGATGGGCTTGGCCCACGACCCGTCTGCCAGTTTCAGGAGCAGGGGCTTCCCGTCCACGGTCACCATGGCCACGCGCTCAAGCTCTTCGGGGCCCAGGACGACGAACGGCGTCTCGTTGATGACGTAGCGGTCGCCCCTGCCCTCCAGGGTGTACATGCCGCGCGTGAGCAGCACGCCCCTGCCCTCCACATCGTTCAAGTCGATGTAGTTGTCGTCGAGCATGTGCCCGTCCGCAAACGAGAGCATGGTCGTGTCGATGGTGCCGTAGCTGCCGCTCTCGTAGTAGATGCCGATGTTCATGCCCTGCTACCTCCTCATGGTCTCCCGGTGGCTCCGTGCGCGTTCCGTGCGCGCTTCTTCCTGAGCCTCCCGCTGTCGTTGCTCGCGGTATGCGTCCTCGGCCCTGCGCGCCGCCTCGTCCCGAGCGCCCGTCGCAGGCGTGCCCTTGACGGGCGATGTGCGTGCGAACCGTCCCGAGCGCACGAGCTGCTCCTGGATGAACGCCTCGGTGGCCTCGCGCGAGAAGGTGCGGGCGAGCCGCCCCTCTTCGAATGGGAGGTCACGCCACTTGCGATAGATCGCAAGGCGCTCCTCCATGCCGAGGGACGCGTCCTCCATGACGCCCTCCATGGCGCTCTCGCGGGCGCGGCTGGCATCCGTGCTTCCCATCCCGCATCCCATGGCCTCGACGGTCACCATGGCTGATGCGATGTCGTTGGTGCGCCGCCGCAGCTCCTCGATCCTGCGCTCCACCGCGAGGAGCGCCGAGGACACCGCGTCGCGCTCGCGGTCCAGGTCGCTGCCCGCATCGGCGGGGTCGAACCCGTAGCGTCGCACGGTGAGCGTCGCCTCGTCGCGCGCGTCGGCGCTCTCCGCGCTCCCGAGGCGTACGAGCGCGGATGCGGCCTCGTTGATGCCGTAGGCGCGGCCCTCCAGTTCCTTCACGCGCAGGGACAGCTCCGCGATCTCCTGCCGCGTGCCCTCGATGGCGCGCTCCATGTCCGCGCGGCTCGTGAGGTCCATCCTGGCCGCGAGGGTCACGGCGCGCCGCACCTCCTCGGCGCTCCAGCGCCCGTAGCGCCTCTGCTTCCTCGCCATGGCGACCGACATGGTGCGCGCGGGGAGGATGACCCTGATGTTCTCGGGGTCCAGCGTGCCCTGGTAGGGGCGCTCCCCGTTCCTGGCAATGTCCGCCATGATGGCTGCCTTGGTGTAGGCCGCGCCCAGCGTCTCGTCGGCACCGCGCACGCGGTAGCGCTTGCCGGTGTCCGGGTTCTCGTCGGGGTGAACGAACGTCACGCCCCGGCGGGTGAGATCGACCCCGTAGCCCATCTCCTCCATGAGGCCCACGAACTCGTCCATGCTCCTCGCTTTGGACCGGCACGCATCGACGACCTCCCTCACATCCCTCTTCCACGACCGGCGGCCGTCCTTGGCAAGGCGCATCTCCCATGCGCTGAGGCGCACGGCGCTCGACGCCCCCGGCGCGCTCCTTGCGCTCGCGGTCTCGGGGACGGCGGCGCAGAGGGCGGCCTTGCGGTCGGCGCGGCCGTTGGCGAAGAGGCGTGCCGCCACAGCCTCGAAGGTGTAGTCGGCACCGAGGTTGTCCCTGGTCGCCCGCACCTTGAAGTGCGGTCCGCCTTCGCCGAAGGTGTGCGGGTGAACGAACGTCACGCCGCGTCTCGTGGACAGCACGTCGTAGCCGAACCCGTTCAGGTACCGCCTGAAGCCGTCCCATGTGGACGTCGCGCCGATCGCCTCGTCCACCATGGCGCGCACCTCGTCCTTCCACTTGTTCGCGACGAGGCTCATGCCCGGCACCTCAACGTCGGCGACCTCCTTGGCGGGCCTTCCCACCATCACCGCGCCACCCTTGCCTGGGTTGAGCCGTCCCTTGTCGTCGGTGTAGTAGGTGAGGCCCATCTCGCGGCAGAGCCTTTGGAGGCAGACCGCGTCGGCTTCGACGTCTGCGTTGCTCATCTGCACCTTGCGACCGTCCTCGGGAACGACGGCGTTCAGCACGACGTGCGCGTGGACGCCGCCGTTCGCGCCGTCGTCGTGGTACTCAATCACCCACTGCCCGTGGGGGTAGCGCTCGCGCGCCCACCGCATCGCGAGCGTGCGCACCTCCTCAAGGGACGCCTTGTCCTTGGGGTCGGGGCTGATGACGAAGTGGTAGTACTTGCGCCCTGTGTCCTTGCCGTGGTACATGCGCATGTCATCGAACTCGTCGGCCCATGCCCCTGCGTCGCTCACGCCGTTCGCGTCGATGGCGAGCGAGCGGTCCTTGCGCTCAAGGTAGCGCTGAATGTTCTTGCATCCCCCGGCTTTGCGCACGAGCGTCTTGAGCATCGCCATGGTCAGCCGATGCCGTTGCGCTTCGCTATGGCGATTGCCTCCGTTGCGGCACCCGCCCCCATCTTCAGCACCGCACGGGCCGCGTCGTTGATGAGGATGCGCGTCGTGCGGTTGTCCTCCCGCAGCTCGTCGACGAGTGCATTCACCGCACCGGCGTCCACCTCGTCGTCGAGCGCGAGGTTGTGCAGCGTGTTCAGGCGCGCCGTCATCTGGTTCAGGTTCACGCCTTGACGGTTCAGCTCGCGATAGACCTCCATGCCGAACCGCTTGTCGATGATGGGGGTGAGCCGGTCCTTGGAGTAGACGGTGCGACCCAGGATGAAGTCGGTCACCGACATGGCGTTGGCCCCGGCGTATCTCTTGAGCCAGTGGTGCTCGTACGATGACACGCGGAGGTGCACGTCGCGGTTGCGCACGTCGCCGTCGGATGACTTTCTAGGGGCACCTGCCCGGTCGTCGGCATCGTCGTCTTTGCAGCGCGGCGGTCGCATCGCGTGGGCGGAGGCATCCACATCGCGTTCCTCCTCGGCTGCGGCCAGGAGGAGGTGGGAGACGATGCCCTCGCCGTCATCCGCGCAACGGTGGACGATGTAGGCGCTGCGGGTCATCCCCATGGCGCGGGCGTTCGCGTCGATGAGGGCCAGTTCTTCTTCCGAGACGCGGATGTTCAGCTGCCTGCTGCGGTCCATCGCCGCTCCATTCCAACCAGGTGCACGGACGGAGTCCTGCGTTCCATACCGGGTCCATGGGCGGAGCCCTGGCAAGCGGCGCGGGCATTGTCCGGGCCGGTATCCGTGTACAGAAAGGGAGATTTGTATAGCAAATCGCCTTTCCTGTACACGGATACGTCTCTTGCGTGTTCGGACCTTTCGTCCTCACCAGAATAGCGTCTTCGCCGCCTCGGTTCGTCGTTCAAGGAGGGCTATTGCGTGTGTTCGCCAGAAAAGCAAATGATAAGGACCGGCCCATGAAGAGACCCCCTCGGCCCTTCATGGGCCAAGGGGGTCTCTGTCGAGCGAGGGACTTGTTCGCGCCGAAGGCGCTATTTGGTGACCCTGTTGTAGAAAGACGGGTCCATGACCACGGCGACGACCTCGTTGCCGTCGAGGACATATGCGACGTCCTGTCCGTCTTCAAGGGGCACTTCCCCGTTCGTGAACACATCCTGCGCGCTCTTGGAGTGAGCCAGCATGTTCATGAAGGCGCTGATGCTGACGAGCGGCTGCTGGCTGCGCTTGCGCGGCCGGGCTTTCTTCGGAGCGGCGCTAGGAACGCCGCCGTGCGCGGTCCCGGTCACGTCAGCCGACGCATCGCCTCCTTGGGTCGTGGTCCATGCCTCGTTCGCTGTTTCGTCGTTCATGCGATCCTCCTTGCTCTTCCGGTCTCCGGCTTGGTCAAGATCCTACATGGTCGGCGCGCCCGATGGGCTTCGATGATGGCGCATCGCGTGTGGTTGATGACCTCTCCATTGATACAGGACATTGCGTCCGCCCGCCCCATGCCGCGCTCAATAGCCCGTGGACGAGAGGTAGGATTCCAAGAGGTCGCGCACGAGGTCTCCCATCCCGTCATGCACGGACGGGTTCTCGCGGAGGTACGACTGCATCCGCCGCTTCATGTCCCTGGACAATGGGATGGTGGCACGCACCGACGTCTCGATGTATCCGGGCTCGTTCGACTTGACCCCCGCGATCAGGCGCGGCGAATCGGACATGCGCCTCGGATCCATGCGCGCTGTCGCGCCACGCTTCTCTGCGGGTCCCTTGCGGCTCTTGCGCTCATGCGATCGCTGCCTCTTCGGCGCTCCTCCCTCTTCGGTGCCGCCGAACATGAGCGACGCTTCGTCGGGGGCGGCGGACATGGCGGAGACCGTGCGCGAGCTGAACGACTTCTGCGCCATTGCTCAGCCCACCTCCTTCAGCCGGTCGAGCACGGACGTGCAGAGCTTGTCGTAGTCGGCGGTCACGCCCGCTCCAGGGGCGTAGTCGAAGACGCTCTGGCCGACCGCCTGGGATTCCCCAACGACGCACGACTGTCGGATGGACGGCTCGAAGAGGACGGTGGACACGGCGTCGGCCATGGTGCGCGCCGCCTTGGTCATGTCGCGGTGGAGGATGAGGTTCTGCCGCACCTGGGTGAGCACGATGCCGAGGATCTCAAGTCTCGGGTTGCCGTAGCGGCGCGTGAGGTCGATGGAGTCCACGATGTCCTTGATGCCGTTGATGGAGTACTCCTCGGCGTTCGATGGGACGACCACGCCGTCTGCGGCCACGAGGGCGTTGTATGAGAGCACGTCACGTGACGGCGGGGTGTCGATGACGATGAAGTCGTAATCGAGGTCCACGTCATCGCGGGCGGACTCGATGGCCTCTCGAAGCCTGTAGGTCTTGCCGGGGTCGTCGGCCAGGATGCTGCCGACGGTGGCGAGCAGCTTGTGTGAAAGCGACGCCGGGGCGACCTTGCCCCACGCGCTTTCCACGACGACGTCTGAGATCAGCGCGCGGCCGAGCAGGACGTCGTGCATCGTCTCGGCGTCTTCTGCGACGCCCCCTGATGCCACGGTGGATGTGGCCGTGAAGTTGGCCTGGGGGTCGAGGTCGATGCCGAGCACCGAGTGTCCGCGAAGCCCGAGGGCCGCGCAGAGCTGCACCGCCGTCGTCGTCTTGCCCGCCCCGCCTTTCTGATTGACCACTGCGATGGTTTTCATGGCTATGCCGTCTCCTTCGTCTCTGTCTGCGTGCGCGCCTTGCGCCACGCGCCAGCGAGCGTCCTCGCCGCATCGTCGTCGAGGCACTGGACGTCGCAGGTGCCTTCCGGTGTGCAAGCGAAGACGAGTCCGTTGCGCGCATCGACCACCACCGTCACGCCCCCGTCGTCTGCGCAGCTTCCGAAGACGATCCCGCACTCCGCAGGGCCGAGGTCCGAGATCAGGCACGCGAGCCCGTCCTTGCCCGTGACGGGGAGCCCACAGAGGTCCCCTTCGAGGGGTTGGTAGTCATGGATGCCGTGGGCGATGTCCGATATCGCCCGTGCGGTCGCGCTCGCCGCGACCTCGGTGCCGAACGTCCTGGTCATTTCCCTCACGCCCTTTCTCGCATCAGGCTTCCAGCACATCGAAGATGCTCATCTGCCCCTGGTCCGCGATCTCGCCCCTTCTGGCCAGGGCATCGAGGCAGAGGTTGTCGCATTGCGCGTAGACCTCCTCCTCGTACGTCCTCGCCGCATCTCCGTACGTCTGGGCGCAGATGATCATCTTGTCCGGCAGGGTGTCGCCCTCGTCCAGGGGCACGATGTGCCCCGTCTCGACCCCATCGCGGGCGTAGGCGCTCTCCTTACCGCCCGTCACGCAGACGAAGTGGCGGCGCGAGGACGTCCGGTACAGGTCGAAGTACACGTGGTCGGGCGACTCCCTCATCTCCCAGTTCGTGATCCTCGCAAGATGGGTTGATGTTCGCGTGTCGTAGATCCTGCGGCCGACCTTGAGCCTCATCGCTGACACCTCTCCCAGAGGCGCATCCGCTCCAGATGCGCGACCTTCCTGACGTATCAAACTTAACCCGCCGACCGCGCCCTCCTTGTGTGCAGGGCGAAGGGGACACAAGGTGTTCACATATCTGCACAGGTCCATACCGCTATGCAGCGGTTCACATATGTCCATGGCGAATCACCTGCGGATATCAGCAAAATAGAAAGCCATCCATACCCGTCTTACAGGTATGGATGGCTTGTTGGGGTCAGGTATATGGAAGCGGGGCTACAGGCGCTTTCCGTGCTCCTTGGCGGGCTTGCCCTCGGAAGCGCTCGAAGCGGCGCGTTTGGCCTTATCGGCGATCGCGGCGGGGTCCTGGGCGACCTCGCGGCTCGGCAGCGCCGATTCCACGAGCGCGCGGACGCTTGCCTTGTGGGGGGACCCGAATGGGGCATGGTCGAGGTAGTTGTCGACCACCTGGTCCACGATCTCCTCGCGCGTGGCACCCGCAACGATGCGGTAGCGGTTGTCGTCGATGCCGTAGACGAGGGTGTCCAGGTCTTCGGCCCACTCGCACGTGACCCACACGCCGCCGATCTCCTTGGAGTGCTCCAAGGGCTTGATCTTCCAGATGTCCAAGGTCATGGCCTCTCCTTCCTGCGCTGCCAGTTACAGATGCTTTCCCCGTAGCTCCATGGTGCCACCCTCCGTCGCCGAGGCGGCTTCCCGCGCCTCGTCGGCAACGGAGGACGGGGTCATCCCTTCCTTTTTGGTGCGGCCCTTGTCGGGGACGAACATCTGCCGCACTCCCAGCTCCTTCGCGATCTTGTCCATGGCTGCTCCCAGGTCGGACCAGTCGACAAGCCACACGAACTCGGCGTCGTGACAAATATCGATGCCCTGCTCCTCGGCGGCCATCTCGCACTCCTTGTTGACCCGCTCGTACTCGTGCCACCACTCCGCGTCCTCCTCGGTGGGGATGGTGTCGAACAGGGGGTCGTTCCTGCAGTCGATGGCATCGTACATGCACATGATGTCGTAGGTCTCGCGTGTGTACTCGTGGTGGTGGTTGGACTCGGTGCAGAGGATGGTCGCCATTGTCGTGGCCTCTCTATCGTGGTCGGCATTTCTCGCTACAGGAGCGCCTTGTCCAGGATGTCGTTCACGATCTCGCGCTTGGTCCTGCCGGTCTTTGCCATCTCGCGGTCGATCGCCTTGCTGACCGCTGCGGACAGCCGCAGGGTCACGATGGTGTCGTCACCATCGCCGTCATCGGAGACGGCCCCGAAGATCCCCTCGTAGTCCTCGGCATCCAGATGCCTCTCGGCCCACTGGCGGGCCCTGTCGTAGGTGAGGGGCGTGATCGCCTCCCCGCAGCGCCAGCAGCTTCCGTCGACCCGCTCCGCGTATCGGGACATCGGGCTGCCCGCGCCGTGGAGGAAGAACTCGCCGGTGCGCTTCTGGTACAGGGTCTCGGAGAAGCTGCGGCCATCGCTGGCACTGTAGGCGGTGGACCAACTCCCGAGCTCCTTGGCGGTGTCAGTGTCGTAGGAGCGGTTGTTGATGATCTTTCGCATGGGGGTCCCTCTCGTCTTGAGGAGGTCAGATGCCGTGGCCTTGCCACAACTCAATATTATCCTGAGCACGCTACAATACACTCGTGATCCATCTGATATACCAGTTCAGGATGGCATCGCCTCGTTGAGGGAAACCCTGCGCATACAGCCATTGTCACCGGTATGGACCGGTGATGACCGCTCTGCAGCATGTCCTCAGAGCCCCATGGCCGCGCGTTCCTCGTCCGCGCTCGGGTCGGGTGCGTCCTCCTCGGCCCCTTCCATGCTCGCCGCACCATCCTCTTCGACCTCGGCGTTCTCGTCCTCCGCATCGGTGGCCGCGCGTTCCTCGTCCGCGCTCGGGTCGGGTGCGTCCTCCTCGGCCCCTTCCATGCTCGCCGCACCATCCTCTTCGACCTCGGCGTTCTCGTCCTCCGCATCGGTGGCCTCGCGCGCCTTCGCAAGCTCCCTCTGGAGCCGCTCGATCTCGCTGTCGCGCTCCTCGAGCAGCCCTTCGAGGCGTTTCAGCTCAGCCTCCATCTCGGCGTACCCGTCCTCCACCCCGCTCTCAGACCCTTTGCTGTATTCGCCGAGCCATACCGCCCTGGTCCTGTCGTCGGCGATGGCCAGCAGGGCCGCGTCCTGGGGCACGAGGGCGAGCGTCTCATCCACCACGGCCGCGACCTCCTCCGACAGCGCGCGGCGGGCGTCGGCCATGACCATCAGACGCATGACCCCGGCGGCCGGTCTCTCCATCGCCGTCCTCTTCGCCCGACCGACCCTCAGCCTGTCGAGGGCACCCAGCCCGGCCCCTTCGAGCGCCCTGACGAGCACCCTCGTCGCCCTGGCATAGGCCCTCACGGCCGCATCGGGCATCGTTCCGTCCACCGCGCCCGTCTCCGCCGCCATGGGTCCCTGCGCGCGGTGCCCGCTGGATGCGGGGCCTCCGCTGAACTGGTCGAAGCCGCAGTCCACCATCGTCGCTCCTTTCCTCCGACTGATGAGATGATTGCAGGCGGGACCCATGGGCGCGCGCCCTTTTGCCAAACGGGTCCTCAGAGAGCCACCCCGAAGATCCGGCTGTAGTCCTCGTAGGAGATGGACGTGGCGCGTGGGTCGAGCTTGGGCATCCCGGATGCGGAGGGCTTCACGGTCCTCGCGGCCCTGGCCTTGGGCCTTGCGGCCTTGCCGCGCGTCCTCCTCGCGCTCGCAGGGGCCAGGTCGATGCCGTTCGAGCGCGCCATGCGGGAGATCTGCACATGGGGCCTCTCCGGGTCGAGGAAGCGCGAGAGCGAGAAGCGCTCGGGGTGCGACCCCGCGTTCTCACTGAACCACGCGCGCTGGTTGATGACGGCGGTCAGGATCATCTTCGGGTGCATCCCCCGCTCGATGAGGGCGAGGTAGTTGGCCAGCGCCTCGTCGCGGTAGAGGCCGCGCCTGTCGGCGTCTCGCCAGCAGTTGGACTCTATGGCCGCCCACGTCTCCATGTGGGTCGGGTTGATGTCGCTGATGGCTTGCGTGAGCCGGGCTGCATCGGCAGCCCTTCGCTCGGCGCTTTTTCCCTTGCCGTTTTCCGATGCTTTGGTTTTAGAGAAATCTAGTGCCTTTAGTGGGCGCTGTTGATTTGTCGAAAAGCTCTGCGTTCTCGCAGGCACACGCTCTGCACGATTCCCGTGACCCTTTTCTACAACGTTGGGTGCGCTGCTGTTGCAATGGGTGGTGGGATCTCCCTCCAGCCCAGGGCAGCGGGAGAAGACCACCGATTGCTGTGAGTTTTCCACACGGTTGTCTACATCCGGCCGCTCGGCGACGAGGGCGTACCCGTCACGCCCGCCGTTCGTGTGCCGCACCCTGGCCGCGACCCGGACGAGGCCGCGGCCCCTCAGCTCCTTGATGGCATTCTTCGCCGCCCACGCGGACGCTCCGAGGTAGTCGGCGATCTGGGAGGCGGACATGGTGAGGGCGTAGCCCGCGCCCTGTCCGGCCGAAGCCGCCCAGACGAGCGCGTAGACGTCCAGCGCGACCCCGCGAAGCCCCAGCTCGTGCCTCATCCAGGGGTGGTAGGTGACGGTGGGGGTGGTATAGGTCTCAGCGATCCGAAGGTCGATGACGGTCGATGGTGCGCTCATGGGTCCTCCTTGCATAGGCGGTTGTTCGGGCACCTCGCCTATCGGAGACAAAAAAGACGTCCGCCGATAAGTTCGGGAGGACGTCAACCATGCGTCGAATTTGTTGTCTATCGGCCTCTTCGCCTGCATCCTGCGTCGAATGCTGCTATGATTGGTCCTGTCATGCAGGCAATGCCGATGGACTTTCTTCGATGACGGTTGGGTCCTAGGCTAGGGGATGGGACCCCGCGCCACGACATGACCTTAGTACCTCCGGCCGGTCGGCGTGCTCGCGAACACGCCGACCGGTTTCTTTTTGCCAGGCATCCTTGCCCTTCGCACGGACCGAGGGCACGGATCCGGACCTGTTCATACCGGTATGGACGGCTCGTCCGTCGGCCGATCCGCGCGTGCGCACGACGGGTCGCTCAAGCCGGGTTTTCCCGTCATCGTCAGAGGTACGTCGATGCGAGCGACTCCCTCATCTTGCGCAGCGACTGGTCGACGTAGTTCTGCTCGGAGAACCATGGGCTGACGTGGCCGAGCCAGTATGCGATGGTCTTCGAGTCCACATTGTCTTCCCCAAGCTTTGTGGCGAAAGTGTGGCGAAGCCGATGGAAGCCGCCTTCGATGCCGAGGCTGCGCGCGAGCTCGCGGTACAGCTCCCGGATCCTCTGGGGGTTGCAAGGGGAGCCTCCCGGAAGGCCGAGGATGAAGTCGGCCGGGGACACCTCGCATCCCGCGTCCTCGAACTCGCGGTTCTGCTCTGTGCACCAGAGGAGCAGCGCCGCCCGGAGCACGAAGGACACAGGGAGGACCCGCAGGCTCTCCGGCGTCTTCGGTTCCTTGACCACGGCCTTGCCGGTCGTGCTGGATCGGATGCAGGCGCGCTCGACGCTGATGGTGTCACCCTGCCAGTCACCCCACTGGAGCCCGCACACCTCCTCGCCCCTCATCCCGGTGGCGAGCGCGATCGAGATCGCCATCCGCAGGCGCCAGTCCACGAAGGGGAGGGCCCTCTTCAGGGCCTCGCCCTCGAAAGGGGCCAGCCCCTTCACGCGTCTCGCGGTGCGGGGGAGCGTGGGGACGAACAGGCACGGGTTCTTGCTGACGATCCCCTCGCCGATCCCGTAGGCGTACATCAGCCTCACCTTCTGCACCCGCTTGTTGATGGTCTCGCGGGCGAGGCTCCTCTGTTGCAGGCGGGCCATCATGGCCATGACGTGGTCCTCGGTGACCTCGTCCATAGGCAGTTCGGCCATGTCGCCGCAGTTGCGTATCTCCCCGACGTATCTGCTCGCGGTGTCCTCGCCGATCTTTCCGATGCTGCGCAGCTTCTTTGCGGTGCGCTCTGTGTAGGCAAGGAGGGTGGGCATGTCCTTTTCCTGGCCCGGCCCCTCCGTCTCCAGCTCCACCAGACGCCTCGCCACGGCCGCCTTGGCCTCTCGCTTGTACCGGCACCCGGTCACGGTCTCCCACTGACGCTCCCCGCACGTCCCGTCCGGAAAGACCGGGTGATAGGACCATCGCCACGAGGTTGGGCCTCTCTGGATCAGGGAGTCCGTGACGAAGTAGGTCCTCCCCTCGGGGTCCCCGTTCATGAGGAGGACCCTTCGCGCAGGTCCTTCAGGGTGGCGTCGATGCGCCACGCGCACAGGAGGTTCGCGGCGCGGGTGGTGGCCTGGCGCGGGCTCATGGGCGTCTCGGTCCCGGACATGATGAAGCAGCCCTTCTCGCAGGCGTCGGCGACGGCCGTCGCCAGATGCTCGTCCAGGCGCACCTCGCGCCCTGGAAGGTGCAGCGTGGTGCCGTCGATCATCTCCGGGCGCACGGAACATATGTCCTTGGCCGTGAGGCTCCCTTCAAGGGCCAGCAGGCATCCGAGCGCGATGGGACCCTTGAGGGGTCGCAGGATGCCCGCGACCCTGTCGGCGTCCAGGGGATCGCGGCGTGGCCTTTCCTCCACGAGGGAGTCGATGCGCTCCTCGATGGACCCCAGGTCGCATATCCCCGCCTCGGCCAAGGGCCTGGCGGCGCGCCGCATGAGCTTCAGCTCTCTTCCGATGACCCTCTTGGACGCCCCTGCGGCCTCGCGGGCGTCGATGTAGGAGGCCAGCCCGGTAGGGCAGAGGTCGGCGACGGTCATGCCGAGGGCCTCCATCTGTCTGGCCTCCCGCCAGTGCATCTCACGGGTCTCCTCCTTCACGGAGAGTCCGATGATGAGACGTGTGACGAGGTCCGCCAGCGTCGGTGGCGATCCTGCGAAGTCGATGCCGTATGCTTCGGCGAAGCGGGCCTCGACGACCGCCGCATCCATCTCCTTCGACCTAAGAGAGCGGTAGCGCCTCGTTCCCGCCACGTCAAACGCGGCCCGGTACCTCTGACGGTCCTTGTGGACACCCAAAAGCCTCATCTCCATCCTCCCTTCGGATTGCGCGAAACGCCTTGTCGCGCCTGCCTGGAAATGGCTCGGCGCGGGGGTCTCGCCTTTGCTCACACTGGGGGAGGATAGATAAATAAATATGGCTGTGAGCTTGGGAAATCCCAGCTAGAACTTATCGTTCACGACGGAACATACCACACGATGACAAGGGGGTTCCGACGGCTTCCATGGTGCTCCCGATATCAGTTCATCCACAAAGGGACGGACGGGAAGACGGAAATCGCGGTCAAGCGAGGAAAGAGTGACCCGGTCAGACCCCGTTTTTTCAAGAGGCCTGCGCGAAGGCCCGAACACGATGGCTCGGTTTTCCATAGGGGACGGCATGTCGTCTCCTATGAGGCTGTATGCTTCGGCACTCCAAGAATGTCAGCGAGGGTGCGGGACCGCCCTGGAGCGCAGCTCGGCGAACGGCGTGAATGTCCGGGCGAGCGGACCCCTCTATTCCTCGCCGCCCTCCGCTTCGCATCCTTCGGCCTTGAGGGCCATGTCGAGGGCTGACAGCACGAAATGCTGCCCCTCGTCGGAAAGGTGCGAGAACCCGTCTGCGATCCTCTTGGCCCTCGCGGACCCCACAGAGCGCTCCCGGACGATCGACGTGGGACCCTTGAACGCATCGTCAGGGTCGATTCCGTAGATGCTGAGCATATGGAGCAGCACGTCCTTGGCCACATGGTTCCGTCCCGACTCCATGTTGTAGATGGCTTGTGCAGAAACCCTGAAGATGTCTCCGACCTCTTTGGCGGTCATGCCGCATTCCTTTCGATACTTCTTTAAGTAAGCACCGATGACCTCATCGCTCAGTTCGACGCCCACATGCTTGGGATATCTCTCCACGCATTCTCCCTTCTCCGCCCATAGCGTGCCGATGTGTGTTTTACGCTCAAACAAATGATAACAAAAGTGGCTTCTTTTCATCCGACCACCCGCTTTGCACTCGCATATCGTTTTGGGTGAGGGGGCGCTGAATAAAACCTGCGCGCACCCTCGCAAGCAACTGAAACCGAGAACGCGAGCCAAGGGGGAGTGAAGGATGAGCGGCTGCATGGCATCTGTCGATTACAGGCCTCTGGCCGAGCGCATGGGCGAACTTCGCTGTGATGTGAAGGAGGTCGCACGCGCCGCCGACGTCCCTTTGCCACGGGTCTTGGAGCTGATGGGGTGGGACGTGCATCGAAGGTCCGGTGCCGCCGCCGACATCCTGGACGGGAACCAGCTCGTTCGCGTGAGCGCCGCCCTCGGCGTGCCCCTGGGCGAGGTCATCGTCTTTGCCCGTGACGCCTCTGGTGGTGAGGGCCGATGAGCCTCACGGCAAGGGAGCGCTTCGACCGGCTCCCGAACTTCGTCTCCGTGGATGAGGCGGCTGCCTTCCTCGGGGTGTCCCGCGACACGGTGTACGGCTACTACCGCCGAGGCCTGCTCAAGGGTTTCCGCACCAACGACTCCACGGGCCGCTATCGGATCAACAAGGACTCGCTCGGGATCCTCGCCAACATCCCCCGCGACGACGAGGAGAGGTAGGACGCATGGCCGCTGAAGAGGAGATGGTATCGCTCATCTCGACCACCCCCGTCAAGGCGCTCGGCTCTGCGGCGGACATCGTCGTCCAGCTGCTGCGCTTCTTGAACGACACGCACATCAGCTCGGCCACCGGCCGTGTGGTGAAGGGCGTCTCCGGTGCCGCGGCATCCGCAGGCAAGGGGGCCTACAACGCCGCCACGCGCGGCATCGAGGGCCTCGGCCGCGAGGGCACCGTGTCCATGCATGTGCTCCGGCGCGTCGCAGACGAGGCGGGCATCGACTCGCGCCTCGTCCCTGTGCCCAGGGACTTCATGGGGGCGCTCGCCAAAGAGCACAACCTGGACGACGACGCCATGTGGTCGGTGGTCAAGAAGCGCCTCACCGAGGCGGGCATCATGCACGCGGTCGTGCGGACCTCGGACGGCACGCTCGGCGTGCAGGTCCTCTCCGGGTGCCAGTCCGGCGTCGCGGCCTGCCTGGACCAGCTCAAAGGCGGCCTCAATGCCGCGCTCGCGGACATCGGCACCGAGGGTCAGATAGCGGCGGCGGCCCGCGAGCGGATCCGCACGGATGTCTCGGGTCCCTATCCTGAGTCCTTCCGCTACCTCGACAGCGACTTCTCTCGAGACAAGGTGCTCTCAAGCGACCTCGGTCGCGACGCCTGGAGCGCCAAGCGCTCCATCGACGGCCAAGCCTACACGCAGTCGGTCTGGCTCGATGACGCCGGTCGCGGCTGCTACCGCCTCGTCGGCAGCAAGGTCGGCGTCATCAAGGAGGACAACGGCATCGGCTCGGCCGACGAGGCCATCGAGGAGGCGGTGTGCGTATCGGGGGACTACCTGAGCGCCTATGCGCGCGAGCACGCGCTCATGGTCGAGAAGGCCCGCGCCATGGAGGCGGAGGGGGCCACCATAAAAAAACGCGCAGCCGCGCAGAAAGACAGCGAGAGCGCGGGGGTCTCGCGCGGCGTGCCGACACCCGCTGCATCCGGTTCAAGGACCTCCGTTCAGCGAAGCCCGGACACGGTCAAGGCGAGCGCGGCCGAGGCGCTGGCGAAGCAGCGCAAGGCCCAGAAGAAGGCTGAGCCCAAGGCCGCCCCCAAGAAGAGCCCTGCGAACGGAAGGAGCCTTTGATGGGACGCATCCTCTGGTGGGTCGCCTGGACCGTCCTCGGCGGTGCCGCGGCAGGCCAGCTCGCCGCACGCCTTTGCCAGTGGCTCGTGGAGCACCCTCTCGCCATCGGTGCCGAGAGCTGGGACATCTCGGAGCTGGCGTCCTTCGTCGCCTCCGACCCCCTCGCCATCGCTCCGGGCTATGCCGGGGTCTTCTGGGTCGGCTTCGCCGTGATCGCGCTGGTGGGCCTCGGGACCTATGACTACGGCGGACGCAGGCGCGAGGCGCGCGCCCTCAAGGACAAGGAGTACGGCGAGGCCGCCTGGGCCACCATGGCCGACATCCGCCTCTTCGCCCACGACTCGCTCGTTCGCAAGATCCCTGTGCGGCTGCCGAGGCGCTGGCAGGAGCGGCGTGCCATGGCCGCCCGCGACCCCAAGGGCTTCCTGCGTGGCCTGCTCGGGATGAAGGAGAAGAAGCCCAACCCCGTGCCCGCATGGCTCGACGACATGGCAGACGACAACATCCTCCTGTCCGAGACCTGCGCGCTCCAGCTCTCCAAGATCCCCGACCCCGCCATCGAGCGCAACAAGCACGTCTACATCCTCGGCGGCTCCGGTTCGGGAAAGACCTTCAACTACGTCGGACCGAACCTGTTGCAGCTGAACAGCTCCTATGTGATCACCGACCCCAAGGGCGACACCTTGAAGCAGTACGGGAACTTCTTCTTGCAGAACGGCTACACCCTCAAGGTGGTCAACACCAAGCCCGACGAGCTGGCGCTCTCCATGCGCTACAACCCGCTGCTCTACATCACCGATGCCACCTCGATCATCCAGATCGTGAACCTGCTCATCGCCAACACCACGAGCAAGGAGGCGAGCCAGGGCAACGACTTCTTCGTGAAGGCGGAGACCCAGCTCTACATGGCCCTCATCGGCTACCTCCATTACTTCTGGGCGGACAACCCGGAGTACCGCACCTTCAACGAGATGGTCAACCTCCTCCAGATGGCCAAGGGCGACGACCCGCAGAACGCCGTCTCCCCGCTCGACGTCATCATGCTCGGGTGCGACGGCTTCGACGACTCCTACGTGGACTTCGTCCTCAAGAAGTACGGCGGTGACCGCGCGCGGGCCGAGGCGTCGGACGAGTGGTTCGTCATCAAGCAGTACAAGGGCTTCAAGTCGACGGCGGGGTCCCCTGAGACCGAGGCGAGCGTCATCGCGTCATGCAACGTGCGCATGGCACCCTTCTCCGTGGGCGCGGTTAAGGACTTCTTCGCCACGGACGAGACCGACCTGCGCACGATCGGCGAGGAGAAGACCGCCTTCTTCCTGATCATGTCCGACACGGACTCCACCTTCAACTTCATCCTGGCGATGCTCCTCTACCAGCTCTTCGACATCAACACCGCCATCGCCGACAAGAACCCAGGCAGCCACTGCACCATCCCCATCAACTGCATCCTCGACGAGCTTGCCAACATCGGCGAGATCCCCGACCTCGACAAGAAGATCGCGACCCTGCGCTCGCGTTGGATCAACCTCCACTGCATCCTCCAGTCGGCCACACAGCTCAAGAAGCTCTACAAGGACAACGCCGACATCATCGAGGGCAACTGCGACACCACGCTCTTCCTCGGCCGATGCGACCCTGAGACCAACAAGAAGGTCTCCGAGCGCCTCGGCAAGACCACGGTCGTCGTGAGCAACCGCAGCGAATCCCACGGGCGGCAGGGGTCGTGGTCGGACGCCGAGTCGCGCATCGGCCGCGACCTGATCTCGGCCGCCGACCTCGGGAGCAACCCGGATGTCTTCGCGGGTGACGAGTGCATCGTGATGATCAAGAACGCCCGTCCCTACAAGGACTACAAGTACCGCACCTTCGACCACCCACGCTACCGGCAGCTGCGCCAAGCAGGCGAGTTCGACCTCGCTACGTGGCGCGACGAGTGCGCCTACGCCGCGCGCCTCGCCGAGATCGAGGCCATCGAGGAGATGGAGCGCTCACGCGACGCCTGGGAGCGGCAGTTCGACGGCTGGGTGATGGAGAGGGTCGAATGAGCGGCACGCAGGAGAAGAGAGGTGATGCATCAATGAAAGGCTTCGTCGTCCGCATCGTGCCCGCAGAGCTTCCGGATTTCCACACCCTGGCCGACCTGCGCGCCTTCTGCTCGACCGTCCTCATCGACGGCAGCCCGCGGGGCGGCAACACGGTGCGGCCCGCGCACCGCAACCTCATGCAGGCGCTCTGCGGGTTCGTGCACTTCTTCCCGCCCTACCGCTCCCGCCAGAACCTCGGCGAGGTCCTTCTGCTCCTCGACGAGATCGACGCGCCCGTGACCCCGGACATGAGCCACATGGACTACCTCATGAGCGAGTACTCCATCTGGCTCGGAGGGGACGGCGTGCCGAAGGAGGCCGCCTCGGTGCTCACGTGGTGGTCCGACTTCCGGGCGCAGACCGCGCGATCGGAGCTGGCGGTGCCCGAGGCGAGGCGCGTCATCGGTGGGGCGATCCGACGTTTCATGCGCCTCTACGGCTTCGACCCCGACGACGCGGTGACCGTCGGGTGCGCTACCGACCTCATCTGCCCGCGATAGACCACACGACCACACAGCAAGGAGACCTCATGGCGTTTTTCAACCAGCTTCTGGCCTTCCTCGGCAACGTCGCCGTCTTCGGCGGCGGCATCCTGGCCGCCGTCGGCATCATCCGTTGGATCTCCGGCGGCAAGAGCCACGATGCGCAGGAGCAGCAGGGCGCGGTCTGGATGATCGCCCTCGGCGGTGCCACGGCGGCCATCGGGGGAGCCATCGCGAGCGGCATCCTCCAGTTCCCGACGCTCTAGCGGGCTGCGCATGACTTCCTGTCTCTCGATGCCGACCACGACCAGCACCAGGACGCCGCGCCGCTGGCTGCCCGCGCTCCTCATGGCCATCGCCGTCGCCCTGGCCCTCGCCGCGTCCATGGCCATGCCCACCGTCGCCCTGGCCGACAGCCCCGTGACGTCCGAGGATGCCCCTGACCGTACCTGGAACGGACCGGATGCCAACGCCGACGAGGAGAGCCCGGACGACATCGGCGACAAGCCCATGTACAAGACCGTCGTCAAGGCGGGAAACCTCTTCGAGTCGGTGGCCGGGATCGGCACGTCGATGGGCAAGGCCCTCTACGACATCCTCGCCAACGGTGCCGACCTCTGCGCCATGACGGCCGGGCTCGTCATGTCGAACATCGGCGTGGACGGGCTCTTCGGGTCGTTCTCCACGGGGGACTGGGTCGGCGTCTACCGCGCCTGCGTCGCGGTGGCCGACCGCGCCGTCATCCCCATTGCCACGGGATTCCTCGGGCTCCTCATGGTGGCCGAGCTGATCGCGTTCGCTAAGGACGGGGCGTCGGGCCGTGGCCGCGACGACCTCTGGGGGAGCTACCTGTTCATCGTCGTCAAGTACATGATTATCCAGACCCTCATCACCAACATCACCCTCGTCATGGCCGGGATCTACTCGCTGGTCGCCGAGATCGGCAACTTCATGGTGGGCACCTTGGGCATGGCGGGCACCCTGTCGGGAGGCAACTGGGGAGTCCTCCAGGCGGTGGACGCCGCCCTCACCTCCATCACCTACGACCAGGGTGCGGGGGCGGCCCTGCTCGTCCTCCTCGTGGCCCTCGTGTCGATGTGCACCTGCGTGCTCACCTACATCTACGTCCAGGTGGTCTTCGTGATGAGGATGTTCGAGCTGTACGTGCGCACCGCCTTCGCGGCGTTCCCGGCCGTGATGTGCGCCTCGCGCCAGACGCGCGACGGCGGGATCCGTTACTTCAAGAAGTACGCAGGCTGCTGCCTACAGGCCCTCATCGTCGTCCTCGTCATCTCGCTGGGGGGCCTGGTCATGCAGATCTGCGGGAGCATCCGCACCGTCACGACCGGCAACGTCGTCGCTGACCTCGTGATCGCGGCGGTGCCTCCCCTGGTGGGGGCCCTTGCGATGTTCATGATGGTTAAGCAGTCCCGCGAGTTCGCCGACCAGCTCGTCGGCGCGTAGGAAGGGGTCCTGTCCATGATCGAGATCGTCCTGCGCGACGACATCCGCAAATACGAACCCAAGCCGTTCTTCGGCATGACGGGCCGCCAAGTGGCTTCGATCGCTGCGGCAGCGTGCGTGTCGGTGCTCCTGTACCTGGCCCTCGCCCTGTGGCTCGGCCTGCCCCAGACGCTCGCCCTCTGGGCGGTTATGGCCGTGGGCGGAGCGGTGGCCTTCGCGGGCCTCGGGACCATCAACGGCCTCAAGCCCGAGGTCTGGTGGGAGCTGCACCGGAGGGAGCGGGCCATGCCCGCCATCGCGGTGTACCGCTTCCCACACTTCGAGGCGGTGCCTGGAGCGAAGGGGAAGCGACGGCGGCTCACCCGCGCCGACCGCCGCGCCCTGAAAGCCGAGCGCTCGGAACTCGAAGCCTAGCAAGACCTTCCCCTGGAAAACCCGACCATGACGAAAGGTGCGTGAGCGCCCATATGATCTATTGCCCCAAGTGCGGCACAGCGCAGGCCCCCGACGCCCGCCGCTGTCCCAACTGCAAGACCCGCATCCGCGCGAGCCGCAAGGACCGCAAGGCGGCCGAGCGCGAGAGCGCCGCCACTTCCGGCCGCGAGCTGCGCCGTGCCGAGGGCACCACCGCCGACGCCCTGGGCTATGAGGCGATGTACGCCAACGGCACCTGCCGCGTGAGCAAGGGCACCTACTCGCGCACCGTCGAGTTCGACGACGCGAACTTCCAGAGCGCGCGGGAGTCGGAGCAGGTGGACGTCCTCAACGCCTACTGCGAGCTCCTTAACGCCGTGGACGACGACATCCTCATCAAGGTCCAGATCTACGCCCAGGCCATCGACCTCGACGTGTGGCGCGACGAGATGTTCATGCCCGAGGTGGAGGAGGACGACGCCGGGAACCGCTACCGGGCCGAGCTGAACTCCATCATCGAGATGCGCATGGCGGAGTCGCGCCAGAACGTGCGCCGCCGCCGCTTCATGACCTTCACCTGCTCCCAGCCCACCAAGGAGAAGGCCGACCCCGTGCTCGCCCGCACCTGCGAGAGCGCCATCCGCCTGCTCAAGAACATGGGCGTGGAGGCGCGGGAGATGAGCGGCGTGGAGAGGCTGCGCCTCATCGACTCGGTGACCAACCCCCAGGACGGCCCCGACGCCGTGACCTACGAGGCCCTGAAGGACGCGCCGGGCCTCACCACACGCGACCTCGTGGCCCCGCCCACCTTCGAGCGCGACAGGCAGACCGGTGCCACGCGCTGCGCATGGGGGCGCTCCAAGGGGTGTGGGCTGTACGTCCAGAAATACGCCAACTCCGTCAAGAGCGACCTCGTCGCGAAGCTCGCCGAGCTGCCCATCAACCAGATCATCACCCTCAACCTCGACTGCTGGGACCAGACGGAGGCCCGCGAGACCATCGAGGGACGCCTGACGGACCTCAAGGTCCAGAAGACCGAGTACGTCCGCAAGCACTCCCAGCAGATCTACATCACCGACGAGATGCTGCCTGCGGACATGCAGGACGCCATCCTCACGGCCGAGGAGATCCGGGGAGACCTGGTCTCCCGAGACCAGAAGTACTGGGGCTTCTCCATGACCTCGCTCACCTGGGCGGACACCGATGAGGCGCTGGAGCACAACATCGACGAGGTGCAGAACGTCGTGCGCGGGCACAACATGCGCATGGAGCCCATGGTGGGCCTCCAGCTGGAGGCGTTCAGGAACTCGCTCCCCGTGGGCTACAACGGCGTTCCGCAGGGGTGGGACTACAACATGACCACGGCGGGGGCGGCCAACTTCATGCCGCTCACCTCCGTTGAGATCAACGACGCCCACGGCCAGTGGTACGGCTACAACCAGATCTCCAAGAACTTCATCTTCTACAACCGCCGCGCGTCAAGCTCCCCCAACGGCTTCATCCTGGGCAAACCCGGTCGCGGGAAGTCCGTGCAGGCGAAGCTCTCCATCATCAACACGTTGCTCGCCGACCCCGACTCCGAGGTCATCGTGCTCGACCCCGAGCGCGAGTACATCGCGCTCGCCGACGCCTTCGGGGGCGAGGTGGTGAAGATCAGCTCGGACTCCGACACCTTCATCAACCCCTTCGATCTTGAGTTCGACCGCGAGGACAACGGCGGCCTCGGCACCAAGGTCGATGCGGTGATCTCCATCATCGACGAGATGTGCAAGGGCCTCACGGCCATGCAGCAGACCCTCGTGGACCGCACCTGCTCGCAGGTTTACGCGGACTACTTCGAGACCCGCGACACCGAGGACATCCCCACCCTCGTGGACTTCATGGAGGCGCTGAGGTCCCAGCCCGAGGGCGAGGGTGCCATCCTCGCCACCACGATCGAGCGCTACGTGACCGGCCAGGCCAACGTCTTCGCCCACAGGACCAACGTCGACACCCAGAGCCGCTTCGTGGTCTACGACATCCGCGACCTCGCGGACAACCTGAAGGGCCTGGGGATGCTGATCCTGCTCGACGCCACCTGGCAGCGCATCGTGCGCAACCAGGCGCGAGGCGTGCGCACGTGGGTCTTCATCGACGAACTGCAGCTGCTCCTGGACAACGACTTCACGGTGTCGTACTTCGACCGCCTCTGGACCCGCTCGCGCAAGTACGGCGCGGTGCCGACGGGCATCACTCAGAACGTGGAGCGGCTGCTCCTCAACGAGAAGACCCGCCTCATGGTGGGCAACTCCGACTTCCTGGTGATCCTCGGGCAGTCGGCCACCGACGCCGCAGCCCTGGGCCAGGTGCTCACCCTGTCCGGCCAGCAGGTGGCGACCATCCGGGGGGCCGGTGTGGGCGAGGGCCTCATCTGCGCGGACGGGCGCATCGTGCCCTTCGCGAACCAGCTTCCCAAGGAGACCGAGCTGTACAAGGTCACCACCACCAAGCTCGAGGACGTTGCCGAGCTGCGCCGCGCGGCGGAGAAGGGGGCGTGAGGGGCATGAGGAGACGCGACCTCACGGACGGCCAGAAGAAGCTCCTCCTCGGCATCGCGGCCCTGGCCGCCGTCATCCTCTGCGCGCTCGCCCTTGAGGTGCTGCGCATGGCGGTCCTGCCGTAGCCGACGCGACGAACAGAGAGAGGAGGGTCAGGCGATGGATGTCACAGGGTCCCTGCGCGACGGCGCTGCCGCCCTCGCGGACGATATGACGGGAAAGGCGGGCGGTGACGCCCTCGACGCCTTCATGGTCAGCCGGGAGGAGGACAGCACCGCCCACGTCCGGAAGGGCGGGGTCTCTTCCGGGAACCTCACGCTCATCAAGGACGCGCCGGACGCCTCCGCGCTCTCGACCTCGTCAGGCGGGGCCGCACGCCTGCGGGTCCCGTCGGGGGCCGCCCGTCCGGCAAAGGGCCCCGCGACGGGGACGGGGGCGGCGGATGCCCGACCGCACCGCGCGCACGTGCCGGGCGGCCACGCCGCAGTGACGGCCACCGACGCCCTCAAGGACCGTGCCCGCCGGGAGATCGAGCAGGCCGTGCAGGCCGCCTCGATCGTCGGCGAGGGGGCCGCGACCGAGGAAGGGGACCTCGCCGAGCGCATCGGCGACGCGCCCCGCACAGGGGTGGGAGCGCTCCGCAGCGTCGAGCGGGGCGCGGGGTCCGTGCACCGCTCTGCGGGACGCGGCATCGCCAAGGCGGAGCGGAGACGGGCGTCCTGGGGTGACAAGGCGTCGGCCCGCGCCCAGCGGGCGGCCAGCCTCCAGGCATCCGCCGACTCCTTCCTGGCCAAGGCCGACCGCTCCGAGGCGGGCAGCTTCGCGCGGTCGTGGTACCAGAGGCGCGCGGCCGCAGCCCAGCGCCGCGTGAGGGCCGACCTCGCGAAGGCGGACTGCCTGCGCGCCCTCGCCGCCGGTCGCGGCGTCACCGGCCGCATCTCGACCCTGCGCGAGAGGGCGGCGCGGACGATCCATGCGGCCACCGGCGGCAAGGCGCTCCTCCTGGCAGGCGGCGCGTTCGCCGGTGTGGTGGCCGTGCTGGTCGGCATCCTCGTGGTCGTGTCCCTCTTCGGGTCGGTCGCCGGGGGCTCGGCGTCGAAGAGCGCGAACCTGGCAGCCCCCGTTCCGGGCCAGACCATCATCGTCCCCGACGGCATGGGCCGTGGGGGCTTCACCGTGACCATGTACGGTACCCTCGGCTTCTACGCGGGCGGCGTCTGGTCCATCGCCCAGGGCACGGCCCAGGCGGATGTCCACGACCTCTGGAAGCGCAACGGCGCGAAGTTCGAGGACGGCATCGCCGCCATCAAGAGCGGTGGGGAGACCTACCTGCTCATCGCCTGCACGCCCACCTTCGGGGCCGTCGGCGACTACGTCTTCTTCACTCTTGAGGACGGCACCGTCATCAAGGGCATCGTGGCCGACGCGAAGAACCTCAGCGACCCCGGATGCAACGCCTACGGCCACAACAACGGAGCCAACGTGGTCGAGTTCGAGGTGGACTGGCGCTACTTCTCCCAGCACGGAAACCCCGGCACGCCGGGGTGGCACCCCGAGTGGGCGGGCAAGCGGGTCGTCTCCGGCACCAACATGGGCTCGGTCTTCAACGGCGACCCCACGGGGTCCGCCCCTGCGGGCACCGCCACGGCCGAGACCATCCTCGCGGCCGCCCGACGCCAGATCGGCTCGGTCTACGTCTGGGCGGCCTCCGACCCCGCGAGCAAGCGCTTCGACTGCTCGGGGCTCACGAGCTACGCCTACGGCCAGGCCGGGATCTCCATCCCGCACCAGTCGGAGATGCAGAGGGACTCCGCGCCGCTGCGCCTGCCCGCCGCCCAGGCGAAGCCCGGCGACATCCTATGGATGAGCGGGCACGTGGCCCTCTGCGCCGGTCCCGGCACGATCATCGACGCCACTCCTTCGCGCGGCGTCGCGCTGCGCTCCTCGCCAGGCTTCTCGATGTTCACCTACGCCCTCCGTTGGCCCGCCGTCAACGGGACCTCCTGAGAGAGAGGACACCGACCATGAGGCTCACCCCCTTGCAGAAGGCCATCGGCCTCGCGGCGTGCGCGGGAGCGCTCTGCGCCGCCTGTTTCGGCATGGCCGCCGTGCGCGACGGCCTCCAGGCGCAGAAGTCCGAGGTGGTCGAGGTGCCCATCCTCGCCCGGACGGAGGAGGCGGACCCGCAGGAGGCCCCCGCAGCGGACGAGGCGGTGCTCACCGCCGACCTGAAGAGGCTCATCTCCTCCTACGGGGATGCCGAGCGCTCCCTCGTCTCCGCCCTGACGTCCATGACATGGACCGACCAGCACACGGGCGCGGTCGTCGCGTTCGCCGGGGACACCTGGCGGGTCGCCTTCGACGACGGCAGGTCCGAGTTCGGCACCTATGCCGTCACGTCGGTGGGCGACGCCTCGCGCGTGGAGGGGGAGGGGGATGGCGTCGAGGGCGTGGAGTCGCGCACCTTCTCCATGGCCCTCGGGGACGGCCACGAGGCCGAGGGCACCCTCATGACCGCCGTGGGGGACGCCACGGGCACCGAGGCGATGCTGCTCTGGAAGGTCGGCGGCCACGACATCGCCGCCTACGGCACCACCGCCGCAGCCTCCCTGGACGCCGACGCCCTCGACGTCGCATCGCTGGCCGCCCTCGGTTGCGGCCAGCAGGACGTGGAGGACGCGCTCGAGAGGTGGGCCGCCTCCCATATGCCGAGCGCGCAGAGGGCCGTGTGGGGCGGCACCGTCGATCAGGCGGACGAGGGGGCGCGCACCGTGTTCTCGCTGATAGGCCCTGCCTCGACCAGGGACGTCACCCTCACCGTCAGCGCAGCCCTCGTCACCGTCGAGGAGGTGGGCGCATGAGCGCCACCGCCGCGCCCCGCATCCGCGAGCGCCTGCACGCCTCCTTGGAGGGCATCGACCCTGCGGGTGAAGCGGCCCGGTCGCTCCGGGCCTTCGCGGATGCCCTCTGTCAGGAGATCGGCCACTACGTCGAACCCGTCGCCGGGCGGCGTGCGCCCGCCGTGGAAGGGCGCGCCTGCTGCGACCCGCAGTCGCTCGGTGAGGCCGCGACCAGGTCGTCCAAGAGCTACGGGTCGAAGCCCAAGAAGGACAAGACGATCAGGAGGTGATCGCTTTGAGGCTCGTCATCGCCGAGAAGCCGGACATGGGACGCCGCTACGCGGCCGTCCTCGGTGCCGCCGAGCGCCATGAGGGGTGGCTTGAGGGGTCCGACGCCATCGTGAGCTGGGCCTTCGGGCACCTGCTCGCCGAGGCCATGCCTCAGGAGTACCCCGAGTGGCCCGACGCGGCGAAGTGGGACTTCGCCGCTCTGCCCTACATCCCCGCGCAGTGGCGCTACCTGCCTCGGGGGGATGCGGGCGCGAAGAAGCAGCTGAAGGTGCTCTGCGCCCTCCTCGGCCGCGAGGACGTGACGGAGGTCGTCAACGCCTGCGACCCCGACCGGGAGGGCGAGCTGATCTTCTGGCGCATCTACGAGCACGCCGGGTGTGACAAGCCGGTCTCGCGCCTGTGGTCCACCTCCCTCGAGGAGGAGGCCATGGCACGCGACCTCGGGCACCTGCGCCCCGCCTCCGAGTTCGCGGGGCTCGCCGACGCCGCCCGTGGCCGCGCCTGCGCCGACTGGCTCCTCGGCATCAACGGCACCCGCGCCTACACCACCCTCTACCGACGCCGCAAGGGAGGTCCGCTATCGGTGGGGCGCGTGAAGACCTGCGTGCTCGCCGAGGTGGCGGACCGCTGCCGCCGCCACGACGCGTTCAAGCCCATGCCCTTCTGGCGGTGCGCGCTCACCTTCGACGGGTTCGCCGCAGAGGGCCCCCAGTGCGAGGCGGCCGAGGAAGCGGAGGCCCAGAAGGCCCGCGCCGAGCGTGCCGGGACGGCCGCCGTCACCTCCGCCGAGCGCAAGGCCAAACGTGTGGCCGCCCCCAAGCTCTACGACCTCACGGAACTCCAGCGGGACGCCTCCACCGTCTGCGGGATGGGTGCCGACGAGACCTTGGCCGCCGCCCAGTCCTGCTACGAGAAGGCCATCCTCACCTACCCGCGCACCCCCTCGCGCTATATCGGGTCGGACACGGTGGCTGAGGCCGAAGACGTGCTCCGCTCCCTCGTGGAGGGCGGTGTCCTCGACACGTCCCTCACGCATGCCTTCGACGCATCCCGCGCCGACGTCTCCCGCATCGTCAAGGACGACGCCGTGCAGGGCCACCCCGCCCTCATGCCCACGCCCACCTTCGCCAGGCGGGGGTTCGAGGGGCTGTCCGATGCCGAGCGCGCCGTCATGACGCTCGTGTGCGCACGGCTCCTCTGCGCCGTCATGGGCCCTGCGGCCATGACGGTGACCAAGCTCGGCCTCTCGGTTGGGGACGACGCCTACACGGCCACGGGTTCCGTCGTCACCGACGGGTCCTGGAGGGCGGTGGACGCCGCCGCGAGGCGGCTCCTCAAGGGCTCTGCCGAGAAGGGCGAGGGCGGCGGGCAGGAAATCCCTCCGGGCATCCAGGAGGGAGACGCGCTCCCGATCTCCTGCGTGGAGGTCAAGGAGGGCAAGACCTCACCGCCCAGGCTCTATACGGAGGCGGAACTTCTCGGGTTCATGAAGAACCCTTCCAGGAAGATCCAAGACGAGCAGCTGAAGGAGGCCATATGTGATGACAGCTCGCATTCAGCGGGCATCGGGACACCGGCCACGCGCGATGCTATTCTGAAGGAGCTGTTCAGCAAAAAACTCCTGAAAAAGAAGGGAAGATCTGTCATCGCCACCGATGAGGGCATCGCCCTCATCGACGTCATCGGCGACTCCCCGCTCACCAGACCCGAGCTTACCGCCACATGGGAGCTTGAGCTGTCGCGCGTCCAAGAGGGAGAGCGCGACCTGCCCCGCTTCCTCCAAGACATCGAGGGTTTCACCCGCGAGGTCGTAGCGGGTGCCAAGGCGTCCTACGACCCCGAGCGCGCCAAGGCGTTCGGTGCCGACGTCTCGGTGGGGGAGTGCCCCGTCTGCCACGCCCCCGTCCTCCTGAAGGAACGGTCCATCCAGTGCTCCACCAACCGTTTCGCGAAGGCCGAGGACGGCACGTGGTCCCGCACGGAGGGGTGCGGGTTCTCCCTCGCCCGGACCGTGGCCGGAAAGCTCCTCACCGAGGAGCAGGCGCGGGCGCTCCTTACGGGCAAGACCGTTGCCGCCAAGGGGCTCAAGGGAAAGCGCGGCCCCTTCGACGCGGGGCTCCGCCTCAAGGGGGACGGGAGCGGGATCGAGTTCGTGTTCGACAAGAAGGGCCCCAAGGGCTCCAAGCGCCCTCGGGCGAAGTGAGGAAAGGACATGGGATGCATCGCGAGGTACAGGTCCGAGGACCCACCCCCTGCCGCCGCCGTCCACGACCAGAAGCGCCGCGAGCTGGTCGCCGCGCGGCTCACCTGGGCGATGTCGCGGCGGGGCATCACGCGCGGGGCGCTCGCCGAGCGCTCCGGGGTGTCGCAGACGGCGCTGTCGCGCTACCTCAGCGCCAAGCGCCTCATCTCCACCGACGCCCTCATGCGCATCTGCCCGGTGCTGAACCTGTCTGCGGACTGGGTGCTGGGCCTGCGCGAGGCGCGGGAGAGGATCGAGAGAGAAGAGAGAGACGACCGAAAAGGAGCGCCTATGGACGCTCGGAACAAGGCAGCCACGACCGTGGATCCGGAGGTGTGAGCCATGGGTAAGACCGACAAGCGACCGCGCGGCAAGGCCCGCTCCCGGCACCTCGCCGAGCGCGCACGCCGCGAGGAGGAGGCGTTCTGCTCCGCCCTCGCCAAGGGCAGGGCCGTGAAGCGCGTGAAGGCCGCCTTCATGGCGGCGGTGCTCGTGCTGTCGCAGCTGGCAGGGATGCTCTCCCCCCTGGCAACGACGACGGCCTATGCCGCCTCCACTGAGATCACCTTCGAGAACGGCGGGACCGCCACCCTCCACGACGACGGGACCCTCACCGGCACCTGCACGGTGAGCGGCAACTACTGGGACCCGTGGACCGAACTCGGCCGTGCGGGCACCCTCACCATGCCCGACGGCACGGTGCTCGACGCCATGTGCTACGAGGTCTACATCGGCAACCCGGAGCACCTGCGCTACGGCATGCCGTGCGACGGCACTTACTCCTTCACGGCCACGCCGCGGGCGGACGGCGGGTTCTTCGTGCTCGTCCACTCCGAGCACGCCTCCCTCGTCCCCGGATCGCTCCAGACGTCCTTCACCCAGCGGCTCTGCTCGCCGGACTACTGGTACGCCAAGACCACCGTGGACGTGCGCTTCACCAAGCTCTCGGCTGACGCCACCATGACCGACGGCAACCACGAGTACGCCCTGGGCGGCGCGGAGTACGAACTGACCCGCTCCACCACCGGCGAGAAGACTACCGTGGTGCTGGACGCCGACGGCCACGCCGACCTTTCCCTTGCGCCTAACGAGTGGTATTTCTACCGCGAGACCAAGGCACCCCAGGGGTACAAGTTGGATACGGCCGTCCATAGGTTCTTTACCGGCAACACCAGCTCTGAAGAGCAGCATCGGGACAATCCGGGCTACATCATCTTCACCGTGCAGAAGAAGGACTCCGCTACCGGCACCACGAGCGCTCAGCCCGGTGTCGGCCTCTCCGGCGCGACCTACCGGGTCGTGGACGCCAACGGCGTGAACCACACCGTGACCACCGACGCCTCCGGCGTCGCGCGCCTCTCGCGCCTGCCCCTGGGTCAGGTCACCATCACCGAGATCAGCGCGCCCGAGGGCTACAAGCTCGACCCCACGCCCAAGCACTACACCGTCCATGCAGGCCAGATCACGAACGCGGGCGTCTTCGAGCTCACCCCCGAGGACGACTTCAAGGAGAACGTCGTCGCGTTCAACATGAAGCTCGTGAAGTACCTCGACACCGGGGCCGACACCTCCGGGCTCCAGAACCCCGGCGTCGGCATCGAGTTCGAGGTGGTGTCCAACACCACCAACAAGGTCGTCGCGACCATGACCACCGACGCCGAGGGCCGCGCCGAGCTCACGGGCGGCTGGTACGGCGAGGGCACCCGCAACGACGGCATCAAGGGGTGCATCCCCTACGACGCGGCGGGCTACACCGTCCGCGAGGTGGCCTCCACGGTCCCCGCAGGGTACAAGCCGACCTCCTGGCAGGTCACGCCCGCAGAGATGGTGGACGGCACCACGCTGTCCTACATCGTGGACAACGACCGCGTCACGAGCCACCTCCAGATCGTCAAGACCGACGCCGAGAGCGGCCAGACCGTGCCCCTCGCGGGCTTCAGGTTCCAGGTCTTCGACGAGAGCGGCAAGCTGATCGAGAACGAGGTCTGGCACCCCAACCACGCCGTCCTCGACACCTTCGAGACCGACGGCTCCGGACGTGTGACGCTGCCCGAGGGGCTGCTCCCCGGCAACTACACCATCCGCGAGGTGGCCGCCGCGAGCCCGTACCTGGTGAACGACCGCGACTACCCGCTCGTCATCCCCTCCAGCGGTGACGCGGACCCGGTGACGGTGGTCAAGGTCTCCGACAAGCAGGCGACCGGCGAGGCCGTCGTCGTCAAGACCGACTCCGAGACCGGCTCCAAGCTCTCCGGTGCCACCTTCAAGGTGGTCGCGGAGGCGGACGTGGTGTCGCCTGACGGCCGCGTGCAGGCCGTGGCGGGCCAGGTCATGGGCACCTGCACGACCGGTGACGACGGCACGGCCAAGGTGTCCGGCCTGCCCCTCGGCACCGGGTCAGCCACCTACTCCTTCGTGGAGACCGTCGCCCCGGCGGGCCACGTGCTCGATGGCACGCCCCACAGCTTCACGGTGACGTACGAGGACGACAAGACGCCCGTGGTCTCGACCAAGGTCGAGGTCGCCGACGCCCCCAACGAGCTTGTGCTTGCCAAGGCATCGGCATCGAGCGGCGACCTCCTTCCCGGCGCGACCATCGCCCTCTGGGACAAGGCCGCCGAGGCCGAGGGTCCCGAGGGCAAGACCGCGCTGCGCGTGGTCGCTCAGGACGGGGCCGAGAGCGTGACCGCCACGAACACCGAGGACGGCCCTCGCGCGTCGGTGGCCGAGCTTCCCGGTGACGACTGGGCGCTCTGGCTCGAAGGTGAGGACGGCGAGCGCATCGCGCTCGGCGGCTGCATGGAGAGCGTGCCCGCGGGCACCTACACGCCCGTCGCCACCAGGGGCGGCTCCGACGTGCCCGTGGTGGCAGACCCCATGACCCTGGAGGACGGAAGGACCTACGCCTTCGACGTCTCCTGCGTGGGACCGTTCACCTTCGTGGGCTGCACCGAGGGTGACTTCGAGCCCACGGTCGAGCTGTCCCTTCTGGAGGGTTCCGAGAAGACCTTCGCCGCCGACCTCGACAACGGCACCTACAGGATCGAGGTGGACGGTGAGCCCGTGCGCCTCGTGGGACCTGAGAAGGACGTGGCCGTGGTCGGCAACGGCCGCCACATGACCGTCTTCACCGGTGAGGGCGCGGCCCCTGCCGGGACCTACGTGACCGCCCTCATCGACGACGCCACCGAGCTGCACGTCGTCACGACCGGCGACGACGGCCTGGCGAGTGTGAAGCGCCTCGGGTCCAACGCCCGCGCCACCACCTACAACGTGGCCGAGCTTGCCGCCCCTGCGGGGTACGTGGTGGACCACACGCCGCGTCCCGTGACCGTGGCCGAGGCCGGCCTCATCGAGGGCGAGAGCCCCTTCGTGCTCACCATCGAGGACGAGCCCACCAAGGTGGACGTCTCCAAGGTGGAGGTCACCGGCGGCCCCGAGATCCCCGGTGCCAAGCTCACCGTGACCGACGCGTCGGGCAAGGTGGTGGACGAGTGGGTGTCCACCGACGAGCCCCACCGCATCGAGGCCCTCGCGCCCGGCACCTACACCCTCACCGAGGTCATGACCCCGCGCACCTACGACATGGCCGCCTCCGTCACCTTCGAGGTGGCCGAGACCGACCTGGTCCTCAAGGTGGAGATGGTCGACGACCCGATCTCCATCACCGGTGAGATCGACAAGCGCCAGCAGATCGCCGACCCCGTGGCCGACGACGTGGTGGAGAACGGCGACGGTGCCAACCGCGCCGAGGTGACCGTCTCCGAGGACGGCCGCTACGTCTACACGGTGGACCACCGCTCCACCAGCTCCACCTGGACCGACGAGTACACGGTGGAGGACCCGCTCGACGCCGTTGCGTCCGGCCTCGCCGAGCTTGAGGGCGTCACCACCGGCGTGGCCGGTGCCGACTACGACGGCAAGATGAACGTCTGGTACAGGACGGATATGACGCCCGAGGACTTCGTGGACGAGAGCGACGCGAACGCCACCCTCTCCGACGGCCATGACAACCCGTGGCTTTCCGCCGAGGAGAACGCCGAGCGCCTGGGTGACGACGGTCGCGTCATCGACTACACCGGCTGGCGCCTGTGGGCCGAGGGCGTGCCCACCTGCCGCTCCACCGAGCTGTCCGTGGCCGACCTCGGCCTCGCAGAGGACGAGCACGTCACAGCGATGCGCTTCGAGTACGGCCGCGTGGAACAGGGCTTCACGAGCCGCCCCGGCGACCTCTGGGAGCGCGATGACCTGAAGGACGGCCACGACGACATCACGGCCATCCCCGAGGGCGAGCCGTTCAGCTGCCCCCTCGACGGCCATGACGGCCACGGCGAGGCCACCGAGGCCCGCTTCGCCCCCATCGCGCTCACCATGCGCGCAACCGACGCCTACGTGCCCGGTTGCGACCTGGACAACTCCGCCCACCTCGCGCTCTACCGCAACGGCGGTGACGCTCCCGGCCTTGAGGACTCCGACGAGGACGCCGTCACCCAGACCCCCAAGACCGACGAGATCGAGATCTCCGGCAAGCTGGACAAGCGTCAGCAGATCGCCGACCCCGTGGCCGAGGGCGTGGTGGAGAACGGCGACGGTGCCAACCGCGCCGAGGTGACCGTCTCCGAGGACGGCCGCTTCGACTACACCCTGGACTTCCAGAACACCAGCTCCACCTGGGTTGACGAGTTCACCGTGACCGACGAGATCGAGTGCGCCGAGGACGGCCTCGCCCACCTCGTGGGCGTCACCACGCCCCAGGCGTGGCAGGACTTCGACGGCAAGCTCAACGTCTGGTACACCACCGATGAGACCGACCGCGACTTCACCGACCCCTCCGGGGCCGACCAGACCGTCGATGACGGCCACCTGAACGAGGGCGCGTCCCGCCAGCTCTCCTACGCGGGTTGGCGGCTCTGGGCCGAGGGCGTGGACGCCACCAGCGCCACCGAGCTGTCCGTGGCCGACCTCGACCTCGCCGAGGACGAGCACGTGGTGGCCGTGCGTTTCGAGTACGGCCGCGTGGAGCCGGGCTTCACCACGCGCGAGGGCCTCTGGGAGCGCGACGACCTGAAGGACGCCCATGACGACTTCGCGGGCGATCCCGCCGCCGAGGACGCCTTCACCACGGACGACGGGACCGAGGTCGCCTTCGCCCCCGCCGTGCTCCACATGGAGGTCACCGACGCCTACGTGCCCGGCTGCGACCTGGACAACTCCGCCAAGCTCTACCTGGCCCGCTTCGCCTACGGGGAGCTTCTGGAGGATGCCGACGAGGACGCCGTGACCCAGACGCCGCGCGAGGAGGGCACGCCCGAGCCCACCTTGCCCGAGACCGGCATCCCCTCTGAGTCCATGGCCCAGACCGGCATGGGCGCTCTCGGCGCGGTCCTCGCCATGGCCGGGGTGATCTCCGGTGCGGCCTGGGCCTCCCGCCGTCTGGGGGCCAAGGGCGAGGTACCGGTGGAGGATGCCGCCGACGGCGATGGCTCCGGACCCGACAGGTCCTGACGCGCCGACCGGGGTGCCCGGGTGACCGGGCACCCCTCCCTCTTGCACAAGTCGGATCCCATGAAAGGAGGTGCATAGGCATGTGGAGGGTCCTCTGCGCCGCAGCGCTCGCGCTCACCGTGGCCCTGGGGTCGCCGCAGGCGGCCCTCGCCGATGACGCTGCCGCCAAGACGCCCGCGCCCACGGTGGTCAAATCCGTGGAGGGCTCGGACACGGCCGAGGCTGCGTCCGGCGGCTCCGTGTCATACACGGTCGAGGTGGCCCTTCCGGCGGACCTCCGCGACCACGGGGCCTACCCCCTCGCCGTCATCGACTCGGCCGACGCGGGGGTGGCCGTCGGCGATGTCGCCGTGTCGTATGCGGGCGAGGACGTGACGGGGGCGTTCGACGTCTCCTTCGCCGGGCGGGCCTTCACGGTCTCCTGCGCTGACCTTTTGGCGGCCGTGCCCTCAGCCGCGCCCCACGGGACGCTCACCGTGGCCTATGAGGCCACGGTCACAGGGCCGGAAGGGGATGCCCTTTCCAACTGGGCCCGCGCCGTCTATCTCGACGGGGCGTCCACCCCGGAGGCCGTGGCGACGGTGGTCGTCTCGACAGGTGACGCCCCTCCGGCCACGCTGCCCCAGACGGGCCTCGGGCCGGTCGGGGCCGCGCTCGCCGTCGCGGCTGCAGCCGCCGCCCTGGCCGTGGCCGTCCGCGGGCGCGGCTGGCGGCGCGTCCTCCCCGTCCTCGGGGTGTGCGCGGGCCTCGCCATCCTGGCGGCCTACCCGGCCATGGAGTTCGCGGATGCCGCCCGGCGCTCGCAGGTGGCCGCGTCCATGGACCTCACCGACGTGGCCGCCGACCGCAGCGCCGACGATGCGCTGCTGGCCAACGCCGAGGCGTACAACGCGCGGCTCGCCCGCAAGGACGTGGGTTCCACCGAGATCCTGCCCTACGTCCTCCAGCTCTCACGAGACGGCCACGACGCAGCCTTCGGCTACGTCAAGGTCCCCGCGATCGGCCTCGTGATGCCCATCTATCGCGGGACCTCCGACGCGGCGCTCTCCGCAGGCGCGGGGCACATGGAGGGCACGTCCCTTCCCGTCGGCGGCGACTCAACCCACGCGGTGGTGACCGGCCACTCGGGCCTTGAGGGGATGCGCGCCTTCGACGACCTGCGACGCCTGGAGGCGGGTGACGTGTTCGGCTTCAAGGTCCTCGGCCGCACGGCGTGCTATCGGGTGACGTCCACGGAGGTGGTGGATCCGGACGATCTCTCAAGCCTGGAGGTCATCGACGGGAGGGACCTCGCCACCCTCGTCACCTGCACTCCCTACGGCGTCAACTCCCACAGGCTCCTGGTCCACGGCGAGCGCTGCGAGGTCCCCGAGGGCTTCGAAGGTGCCGTGGGCGCGGTGGAGTCCATGGCCCACGACGCCCGTGCCTGGGTCCTGCTCCTGGCGATCCTCGCCCTCCTCGCCGCCCTCGCCGGGAGGAAGGCATCGAGGGCGTTCCGCAAAGGGCGGGGAGCCGCCGACGGTGGAGAGGAGGGACCATGACCTAGCGGAAGGGCGGCCCTTGCGGCCGTGACAAAGAAGGGGCTGGGGAGCCCCGATGGAGACCGAGGCCCCGGAACCTCCGGGGAAGAGAGAAGGAGAGACCCATGTTCAACCCCAAGTCCAAGCTCGTCCGTGCCGCCTGCGTCGCGGGCCTGTCGCTGTCCCTCGTCGGCGGCGTGTGCGCCCCGGCCGTCCAGGCCTTCGCTGCCGACAGCGACCACACCGTGACCGTCACCTCCGCCCAGACCCACACCTACAAGCTGATCAAGCTCTTCGACGGCACCTTCACCACCGACGCCGAGGGCAGGCTCCACATGGGCGACGCCAAGGTCTCCGACGA